>Ga0256407_10000274_pt1 | contig 127320 bp, 97 predicted proteins | sample RumenRJG_04DNA_FD_193489 | JGI IMG/M metagenome (GOLD analysis project Ga0256407, IMG submission 193489) | Bovine rumen microbial communities from Lethbridge, Alberta, Canada - RJG_04 | ecosystem: Host-associated > Mammals > Digestive system > Stomach > Rumen | place: Canada: Alberta... | reverse complement strand
TTCTGCAAATACTCAGGTTTGCCATTGATCTCAAAATCCTCGGGTGTGGCCATGCTGAAAGCATCAGTGCTCAGCGTGTTAGCATCCTCTTCCTCTACCACTTGCTCCGTAGCCTGCTCGCCCTCGGCGGTAGCCTCGCCACCAGCAGCGTTTTCTGTTTTACCTCCACACGATACCATCAATGCTGCTACAGCTGCGATGGCGAAACTGAAAATAGTCTTTTTCATAACTGTTAAATAATTAATTGTCAATAAATTTAAATTAAGGGTTGTTGTTCGAATTTCTCTCGGCTCTTATTTCATCAATGTATTCATTGAACTTCCTGTCAATTATCTCCTCTATTTTTGCCTCTATCTTCTTACCCATAATACTCTCCATCTGGAGTAGATGCTCCTGATACCACATAGCATATTCCATGGCAGCATTTTGGTGTTTGACATTTGGCATAAATTTGATCTTGACGGGGCAAAGGTAGGGCACAAATGCACTTCTTCTCTTATCATTTCGTGAATTTTTCTTATCATTTCGTCAAATTGGAAAAAAAATTCCACATAAAAATCGGAATATTTATGGATTTTTTTATTTATTTACGCAAATTATCCAGAATTAGATAGGAAATAACAATTTTTTGATGACTATTTCTTTGATTTCATCAACAACAATGAATGAATTAGTCTCTTAATCATCTTTCCCAGCAAAAGAGTTTCTTTATTTGGCTCTTGACAGGTACATCTGAGTGTGGTGCATCTGAGTGTGGTTAAAATACTCATGGGACAATATAATTGAGGTGTTCCGGAAGAGAACGTAAGCACTATTGCTGTCAGTCAAGATGGTTAAACAATCTTAACCAAATCTTAAACTTTGTTGACCCTCGACCACTTCTTGATTGTCAAAAAATTCAACAAGACGACACCAGAGAATCCATTATCGGGTAATAAAAATTTGTACCGTTTAAAATGGAGCATTTTCAATCGACATTGATTATCAGAGACTTACATAATTACAAAGGAGCTCCACATGAATTCTTCATCAATTAATTCGCATTTATAGCTGACTAAATGGCATTTTCTGCCCCTTTCGGCATGCTGTGGTATGATTTTTGCAGCATAATGGGTAAAAAAGGAGGTAAAAGATTATGGCATTTATCGATTATTACAAAATTCTCGGCGTTCCGAAGGATATACCGCAGGACGAGGTGAAAAAGGCTTATTTCAAACGGGCCAAGCAGTTTCATCCCGACCTGCATCCTGATGACCCTAAGGCCAAGGCCAAGTTTCAGGCCCTGAACGAGGCCTACGAGGTGATTGGCGACAAAGAGAAAAGGGCAAAATACGACCAGTATGGCGAAAATTGGCGCATGGCCGAACAGATGGGCGGTCAGGGCGGACAAGGTGGCTTCAGCTGGTCGGGCACCGGAGGACCTTTCGACGGCTTCGACTTCTCCGCCTTCTCCGGCGGTGGCGGATTCAGCGACTTTTTCGAGCAACTCTTCGGAAAGGCCGGCGCGGCCCGACGGAAGAGCTCCGCACGCTCGGCCGCTTCCACGCCGTCGTCCGAAATCACCATCGACCTCTATACCGCCCTGCTCGGCGGCGAGGTGATGGTCCAATTGGCGGGCGGTTCAAAAATCAAACTGAAGGTGAAACCGGGCACACAGCCGGGCGCCAAGGTGCGCATTCGCGGCGTGGACATAGGGCAGGGCCGTAAGAGCGACGTGGTAATTACCTATATGGTTTCTCTTCCTGACCATCTCAGCGAACGGCAGAAAGAACTGCTCCGGCAAATGAGAGACAGCGCCTGATGCAATATCATCAGACGCTGTTAAGAATATAGGCGCGACGGAGAAACAGCCTGATGGGGCTATTTCTTCGTCGTGCTGTTTGTAGAGGGTTTGCTGCTTGTAGAGGGTTTGCTGCTTTTGGCAGGCTTACTGCTGGCAGCAGGTTTAGAACTGGTTGCGGGCTTGCTGCTCGTTGCGGGTTTAGAACTCGTAGCAGGCTTGCTGCTGGCCGAGGAGCTGCTGCTCGTTGCAGGCTTGCTGCTGGTTGAACTGCTCGATGTGCTGCTGGCGGCAGGCTTGGCCTGCGGGGTGTAGGTCGACATGTCCATCGACGAGATCTTGCCGTCGCCGGTCACACCGGAGGTGATGCGGAAGTGCTCTGTCTGGCTCTTTCCGCCTTTCACAAGGTCTCGCTGAGCGGTGAAGTCTACCGTATACTGCACCAGACCGCTCACCTCGCGCTTGCGTATCTTGTAGTCGCGGTTCATGCGCCATATCACCTTGCTCACGTCCTCACCGTGCTGGCGCTGCATCCATGCCACCACCTGGCTCGTGGTGGCGCCTTCGGTTCCCATAAACCGGTCCACCTTGTTGCTCAGGTTGCGTTTCACCCCTTCCTGGTCGCCGGCGTTCACACTGATAAAGAAGTCGTGGAATAGGTTCACCATCTTGTCGCGGTCGGCAGGCGTCGATTCCAGTTCCTTGTCGCGGAGCTTCTCTTTCGCCTCGGCGGCAAAGACTCCGTCGGCATGGGCGGTGAGATAGTCTTGATAGGCCTGGCGGCTGTTCACCTTCACGGTCGAGTCCCAATCGAGCGTGTCCACTATCATCAGTATGGCCTTGCGGTCTTTCGACGAGGGATGCTGGGCCAGGTAGTGCAGCAGACTGGTCTTGTCGCGTTTTTTCAGTGCCACGCCAAGAGCCTTCTCGTCGTTTCTTATCTGGGCTATGCGTTGGTGTATGGTGTCCACATGGGCTTTGGAGGCATCGGCATAGGTGTTCAGGAAGAGCTGCATCATCGTGGTGTCGTTGTTGGCGATGGCCCGCTCAAAGTCTTTGTTTTCCTTCGTCACCTTGGTCTGCTGATAGTAGTATACGCTGATGGCGGCCACCAGCAGGGCTACGGCGATGGATACCACAAACGATATCACATTGCGCTTCAGGTTCGAGTGCCCGGCCTCGCCTCCCTCCGCGCTGTCTGCTGCTTCGGAATCCTCGGTCGGGGGGAAGGGCAGCTCCGGCTCTTGGGCAGGGGCATCGGCTGCCGCGTCCTTGCCGCTCAAGACAGGGGCTGTGTAGCGTTTCTTCTTCCGGTCTCTTTTCCGGTCTTTCTCCTTGAAGGGAACAGCCGGCTTCGCTTCTTCCTCCTCTTCTTCCTCTTTCACAGAGGGCTCCTCGGCTGGCGCACTTTTCTCTTCGCGCTCCCCCTGGTTGCTGGGGGCTGCAGGTGTCTCTGCAGGTGTCTCTGCAGGTGTGGCCGGTTCTTCTTCCGGCTCATCCTCCGGCTCTTCATAGAAGAACTTTTTATCGTCGAGTTCCTCCTCAGGCGTTTCCTCTCCTGTGCCGAGCAGGGTGTATTGCGTGCTGTGGCAGTTGGGGCAGAGGGCTTCGTCGTTGAAGTACACCTCGCCGCATACGTGGCATTTCACCACATGGCCGGCTATCTCTACCCCGCACACCGGGCAGATTTTCTCGGTCTCATTGATTTGGTGTCCGCATTCCGGACATTTTATAATAGCCATCTTCTTTGATGCTTGTTTTTATATTTTGATGGTGGGGCGGGCGTCGCTGCACGGCCGCTACCAGCGCTTGAATTTCAGTTCTCTCATACTGTGGTTGCCCATGATGCGGCTCTTGTCCACATAGGTGTTCACACCGTTTATGCGGCCCTTGCCGGTATATTGCCAGATGATGTAGTCGCGGTCGTCGGCCAACTGCGGCTCACGGTCGGAATATTGGGCTATCATCAGTTTGTAGTCGTCCACACGGCCCTGCAGAAAACGGTTGTAGAAATTGGTGCCGGTGTAGAGCAGGGGCTTCTGGTGATAGGCTTCTTCCACCAGCTGAAGGAATTTCAGCAGCGAGTCGCAGAACACCTGGGTGCTCATGTGGCTGGGCTTCTTCTCAATGTCTATCATCGGTATCAGGTCCTGGTCGCCGGGCCGGCATTGGGCCATGAAGTTGTGCAGCTGCAGCACTTGGGGCACATTGGCGTGGTAGAAGTGGTAGGAGCCCACTTTCAGACCATAGCGGTGGGCCAGGTCTATGTTGCGCTTGTAGGTGTAGTCTTGCAGCTCCTGTCCTTCCGTGGCCTTGAAGTATACATAGTTCATGTGGCTGTTGTTGCCAAGGGTCTCCCAGAACACGTCGCCTTGATAGTGGCTCATGTCCAGACCGTGTATGTGGTTGCAGGTGTCTTCGCACTGTATGCCGTAGTGCTGCGCCAGCGCATTGACGGCGGTCAGGCAAAATAAGAGTATTGCTGTTATTCTCATAGGTTCGGTCTCTTTTCCCCGCCATTTCTTTTCTGTGGCAGCGCGGTGCCCGGGGGCATTCGCAGCGCCGCTTCTCCTCATGGCAAAGTTTCTGCAAATTTACGATTAAACTTTGAGCAAAGCAAATGATAATTCTTTTTTTTTGCCAAAGCCGAGGTTTTTTGGGGTTTTCGCGTTTTTATCTTTTTTTCGGCTGCTGAATGGTTTTTTCAAAAAAAAGTGCTAATTTCGCAAAAACTATTTTTTGTTTGTTATGGAAGGTATTATTACGGGCATTGTCGTTGGCTTCATTGCCAGCAAGATTTACAGCGGTTCGGGCAAGGGTTGCCTCGTCAATCTGCTTCTGGGCATCGTAGGCGGATGGGTAGGCGGTAAACTGTTTGGATGGTGCGGTATCACGGCCACCGGATTGGTGGGCAACATCGTCATGGCGGTGGTGGGAGCCATCGTCGTGCTATGGCTCTGGAACAAACTCACCTAAACGCTCCAGCAATATGTCTATCAGGCGGCTGTGGCCGTAGCCGGCCGCCTCTTCTTCTTTCATCCATTGGTATCCGGCTGGCAGCGGAGGACGCTTGTCGACTTCCCACAGGTAGAAATCGGCCGTGATGTCCTGATGGGTGAGCTGATGCCGCACACCCTTGGTGAGCAGCAGCAGATGTCCTTCTACGGGGGGCAACTCATCACTTTCTATCAGCAGGGGCTCCCACAGCCCGGCCCAGATGTCGCCCAGGGGGCGTTTCCTGAAGGCGGTTTCACCCTTGTGGCGTATATATATATAAATAAGGTGGCGCTTCCGCTGGACGGTTCTTTTGGCCTTCACGGGCAGGGTGCCTGTGCGGTGCGTGCGCAGGGCTTCGCAGCTTTCCTGCAGCGGGCATCTGTCGCACGAGGGGGCCGCTGGCGTGCATACCAAAGCCCCGAAGTCCATGATGGCTTGATTGTAGTCGGCAGGTGTGTCGGTGGCAAGCAGGTCTTGCGCCAACTGTTTGAACGCTTTCTTCCCCTCACTGCTGTCTATCGGTGTGTCTATGCCGAAATAGCGCGACAGCACCCGGTATACGTTGCCGTCGACCACGGCGGCCGGTTCTCCGAACGCAAAAGAGGCGATGGCGCAGGCGGTATAGTCGCCCACACCTTTCAATTCCCTCAGACCGGCCACACTGTGGGGAAATCCTCCAGCTGCCACCACCTGCTTCGCCGCGGCATGCAGGTTGCGCGCGCGAGAGTAATAGCCAAGCCCTTGCCACAACCGCAGCACCTCGTCTTCCTCGGCTTCGGCCAGATGGGCCACAGTGGGAAAGCGGTCCATAAATCGATCCCAATAGGCCATACCCTGGCTTATGCGCGTCTGCTGCAGGATCACCTCGCTCAGCCAGATGGGGTAGGGGTCGGAGGTATGGCGCCAGGGCAGGTCGCGGCCATTGGCGGCATACCATCGCAGCAAAGTGGGGGTAAAGGGGTGCTTGTCGGGGTTCATGGGCATACTGATGTCTTTATGATGATGCAAATTTATAGAAATAATTGTATATTGTTGCAGAAATCTTGCCAATTATTCTTTCTCCTTATTTTATTTTTAGGGCTGTAAATGGGTTGTAAAATAGTTTCTGACAAGATAGAAGTAGGACAAATGAAGATGTTATTGTAAACAGACGTTAATTTTATTTGTCTAAATCAAGCATTTTAAGTCTGTTTTGTTAAATTGTATTAAATACGGGGTATTATTTTTGCAGAATGTTTTTTCAAAAGAAAAAAAGTAGTACATTTGCAATGTAATTAATAATATTATTTATTTACTTTAAACATTTACGATTATGAAGAATTACTTTATGCCTTCGATCAAGGTGATGAGCGTTAACCTGAACGCTACTGTTATGGCTTCGGATTCCACCAACACTGGTGAGGGTGGTGCTGAGAACACTCCGTTCCTCTAAGCCATTTTACCTATAGGTTAATTCCTACGAAGAAATGACAGCGCCGGTTTATCCGGCGCTTTTTTGTGCTTTTATTTCTGAATATTCCCCACCAGACTCCTCTCAGTACATTTGCCTGGAAACTTCTCGGCATTTGTGGAAGATGGGGCAACACAAGTAAACATTATTGTAAAACAATGTTAATTTTTGGCTTTTTATAGTTGAAAAGTATTTTTGTTCGGTTTATTTGTATTACCTTTGTACTTGTATTAAACATTTATTAATTCACTAACATTAATCATTATGAAGAATTATTTCATGCCTGCAATCAAGGTGATGAGCGTTAACCTGAACGCTACTGTTATGGCTTCTGATAGCACTAACACTGGTGAGGGTGGTGCTGAGAACACTCCGTTCCTCTAAACCAACAGACCAAACATCACTTGGTGTCAGCGTGGCAGATAGATATATCTGCCACGCTGATTGTTTTTAAACTGTATACTTTTTTCATAAACCTTAGGGCAGATTAGACTTCTTCCCTGTCCGCTAACATGGAAAAGTTGGCCGTTTCAAACTATTTATTTATATTTGCAAAAACTATAACAATATAATGCGATGAAAAAACAATCTAATTCAAAGTCTGCCAGCAAAACTCCTGTCTCAAAGCCTGCTCCTCAGGCTGCAAAAACTCCATCCCGTGCACTCCTCAGAAAGACGATGGCCGGTGTGGGCGCTTTGCTCCTGGTGGTGCTCTGCATTTGGAGCGTGCGTGCCTGCAGCCATCATGTCTACGGACGAAATGTCAAGGAATTCAAAGCCAATGCTTCGCTGGCCGTGAAACTGGCCACCACCATGTTCAACGAAATGGTGGCACAGGGCGCAAGGGCCGAAACCGATGCCATCGCCCTCAATCCGCAGGGACAGGCCGTGGCCTGCGACAGTCCGGCTAGGGCCATGGACTGGAGAAAACAGGCTTTCCAGCAAGACGGCACCATGGAAGCTTATGCCGAACTGATGAAACAAATTGACAATATTTCTGACGAGGCAGTAGATGCTCCTTCAGCCTATCAGACCGAGGGCCAGGCGCTCTCTGAGGCGCTGGGAGCACTCGACTCCATAAAGCTCATCATAGAGAAACCGGGCAATAATGTCATAGCACTGGCCGAAACAGCCGAGCGGCTGACCCAAACGGCAACAGCGGCTCTTGAGAAGACCGACTTCCATTTCTTCCTGCCGCTCGAGGCTTGTAAAGTGTATGCCGACCGTATCGCACCATTGATGAAAAAATCTGACATGATGGAAAATCTCCTCTACCAGGAGGTGAGCGTCGATGCCCGGCCTGTGCATGCCATGAAGTACCTTAAAATGGGCTACCAGCCGCTGCCCGATGGCAATGGCGTGCTCTATAAGGTGCTGAAACAGGGCAACGGACCTGTGGCCACCACCGACTCGCAGGTACAGCTTCACTACGAGGGCAAACTCCTGAGCGGCAAGGTCTTCGACAGCAGCTACTCGCGCGGCACACCCGCCGTCATGCGGCCCGCACAGACCGTGAGGGGATTCAACAAGGCGCTCACCTCCATGCCCGTGGGGTCGAAGTGGGAGGTCTTCATACCGTCCGACCAAGCCTATGGCAGCAGGGGAACCGGTGAAATACAACCCAATTCTGACCTGCTCTTTACCATCGAGGTGCTCCAGCTCATGCCTTAACCCTATGCCTTACCTTATTATTTAATTCTGCCTATCTTATTACTGCCTATGAGAATCTTACATACCAGCGACTGGCACCTGGGCCAGGAACTCTACAACTACCGTCGTGAAGACGAGCACCAGCACTTCTTCAGTCAGCTCACCGACATTGTTACCCGGCAGCAGCCCGATGTCATGGTGGTGAGCGGCGACATCTTCCATACGCCCACACCCTCGGCGGCTGCCCGAAAACTCTACAACGAGGGACTGCTCCAGGTGCAGAGGGCCTGCCCGCAGATGACCACCGTCATCACCGCGGGCAACCACGACAGCGCCGCGCGCCTCGAGGTGGACAGCAGCCTCTGGCGCTACTTCAATGTGCATGTAGTGGGGGCTCTGCGCCGCGACCCGCAGACCGTGCATGCCCAGGAGCATATCATCTGTGTACCCGACAAGGGCTACATCGTGGCCGTGCCTCATGTCTATCCCCACAATGTGCCGCTCGAGGGCACCGACGGCGACCGCATGAAGGCGCTCTTCACCCTCCTCCTGCAGGAGACGGAGCAGATGAACACGCAGCAGCTGCCTGTGGTGGTCATGGCGCACATGGCCGTGGAGGGCTGCGACATCACCGGCCATCAGAACTTCAACGACACTGTGGGGGGAATGGATTTCGTCAGCACCGATGTCTTCAACGGGCATTACGACTATGTGGCGCTCGGTCATATACACCGGCAGCAGGGGGTGCCTCTGCACAACCCGCGCATACGCTATAGCGGCACGCCTCTGGCGGTTCATTTCGATGAGGCCTACGAACATGCCGTGTCGGTCATTGACTTGGAGTATGGCGCCACACCGCAGGTCGTTTCCATTCCCATCCAGCCGCGCAGACCGCTCCTCACCATCCCCGACCAGCCCGTCGATTTCGAAGAGGCGCTCCACACGCTCAGTGCGTTCAGCGACGACAGTGAGGCCTACATCCGCCTCTTCGTCAACCTCAACGACGGTCTGCCACCCGATGCCGCCGAAAGGGCGGCAAAAGCGGCGGAAGGAAAGGCGTGCCGGTTCTGCACCTTCAAGCGTTTCGACAACCGGCAGCACACTGCCACACTGCCCCAAGTGGATATCTCTCCCGATCAGTTCAGAGAGATGACACCGCTCGAGGTGGCGGGCAAATACCTGGAACAGAAGGGTTTCTCCGTCGAGAAAACCCGTGAATATGTGAGCATGATGGCCCAAGTGATAAAACAAATGAACGCCGAGATACAATGATTCTGAAAAAAATACTCATCCACAACCTTGCATCGATAGAGGATGCGGTCATCGATTTCACCGAAAGTCCGCTCAAGGACGAACCGCTCTTCCTTATCAACGGACCTACCGGCTCGGGCAAGTCTACCATCCTCGATGCCGTGTGCCTCGCACTCTTCGGCCAGACGCCGCGTCTCTTTGGGGTAGGTGAGAAGTCGGTACGTTTCTCATCGCCCTTCCGAGAAAAAGAAAAGGGCAATGTGGTGACAAAGAACGACACGATTTCACTCGACGATGTAAGGCAAATCATGAGAAGGGGCACGGGCGAGTGTTATGCCGCTGTCGTTTTCACCACCCCCGACGGTACCGACTATGAGGCCAGATGGACGGCCAGAAAGGCACGTAACCGAGTCGACGGACGACTGCAAGGGGTATCTCCCTCTCTCACCAATCTGAAGACGGGAATCAGCGTAACGAAAAGCGTGGCCAAGGAGGTGGAACAGCTCATTCATCTCAATTATGAGCAGTTCTGCCGCACTTCCATGCTTGCACAGGGCGAATTCACCAAGTTCCTGCAGAGCAACAGCAGTGAGAAGTCGCAAATCCTTGAAAAACTCACCGGCACCGAAATCTATTCGACCATCAGCAAGAAAATAGCCGAGATGGCCAGCCGCAAGAAAGAAGAGGCAGCAAGGGCGCACATACAGCTCGAGGGCATCGAGCTGCTCTCCGATGAACAGGTGGCCGGGATACGGGATAAAATATCCGCACTGGAGGAGTCGGTCTCCACAGCCGGCCGGGAAAAAGAAGAGGCGGAAGGTAAAGTGAAATGGCTGAAAGACAGCGAGGTGACGGCTGCCACACTCCATGCCTTACAAGAGGAACTCCAGAAGGCCACGGCCGAAAGCCAGAACGAGGTGTTCCTGCAGGAGGCCAAACGTGTGCAGCTCTATAGGCAGACCGAGGCCCCCAGAAGGTGGATGGCGGAAAAAAACAAACATGCCGGGCATGTGGAAATGGCAGAGCAGTTGGCCGGCGGCTATGCGCAGCGGTACGACCGCTTGCAGATGCGTCTTTCCATGCTCGCTGGCCTGCAACAGACCGAAAACGACAGCCTCGTCCAGTGGAAGGAGAAGGTGGGTCAGTGGAATGCCTCCAGAAGCATGCTCGAAAAGGAGCAGACACTCCGGCAGCAGCTTCAGCTGGCCGAAACACAGCTGAGAAAGGCTTCCGACAACGACCGGACAATGGAAGAGAAGAGGGCAACCATACCGACACTCAAACTCAATATCGAGATGGCAGAGGCCGGACTGAAGCTCTCTGCCAACATGGTGAAGGTTGCGCAAAAGGCCATTGAGGAGGCCGAAGCCGAGGTGGCGGCCATGAAACCGGACGAACTGAAGGGGAAAGTCAAACATCTACAGGAAAGACGCGAAAACCTGACCAAATCACAGGCCGACCTGCCGCTCTTCAAAACCAAACTGTCGGCGCTGGAGGAAAAAAAATCAAGGGCCGGCAACATCCGCCAGGCTATAGAAAGTGCCGAGGCATCCCTCCCGCTCTTGAAGAACGAAGAAAAGTCGGCCCAAGAGGAACACGACCGTGCGGAACACCTATATGAGGTGATGAAGGAGTCGCTCGAAAAGCATTTTACCGCCGTCAGAAGAAAACTCCATCAGGGTGACACTTGTCCGCTCTGTGGACAAACCGTCGACCATCAATTGGCCACCGACAGCGAATTCGAGAAGACCGTGCGGCCGCTCGAAGAGGCCTACGACGGTGCGAAAAAAAGGCTCACAAAGGCCAAGTCGGCCGTCATGGCAGCTATGGATGGATTGCTCAAACTGCGTAATGACCTCGCACAGGCCAAAACTGCAGTGAAAAAGGCGCAGACCGATTGGGATGCCTTCATCGATGGGGCCGTGCAGCGCTACAACCTGGTCACCGCTCTCCAAATCACACCTGACGAGTATGCCGACAAAACGGAAAAAGTGGAACAGACGCTCTCGGAACTGGACCGTGACCTTCTGGCCGACAACGCCCGGCTGCAAAGCGACTTGGAGCAGTACCAGACCAAAAACAATGAGGTGAACCGCCGTCGCAAGGAAAAGGAAAAACTACTCAAAGCCGAAAGCAAGGCCAAGGAAATTCTTTCAGATGAGAAGCAGAAACTCACCGACCTGGACAATGACTTGCAGCGCATCGAAAAAGAGACATTCCAATTCCGAAATGAGGCGAAGAGCGTGCTCCAGGGTGTGGACGAAATGATGACCTACACCGACTGGCGCTCAAAGTGGGAGGCGGATGCTGCGGCCTTCACCACGCAATTGCAGAATGATGCGGCCGGCATGCGGCAGGCAGATGAGAAGGTGAGCACGCTGAGCCAGCGTATTCAGATCCGGGAGCGTAGCCTCTCCCTCATCACACAGACGCGTGGCGCCGTCATCGACCTGATGCCTCAATGGGAGCAAAGGGCCGTCCCCGCTCCAGCTCCCGACGCGGCGTTCAAAGATAATGAACTGGCGGCCTACTGGACCGCACTGCTCAATGACACCCGGCAGTGGCGCACCGAAATAGATACCTGGAAGCGGCAGATGGACGAAGCCGACAGCTCCATACGTCAGTTCTTCCTTGACCATCCTGACATCAGTAGGGACGATTTGAAGGAACTGGCCCGTTTCTCTGCTGAGCAAATCGACGAGACCGACCGGCGGCACAACGAGATGATACAGCATATCGCGTTGCTCAATGGAAAGGTAAAGCAGACGATGGAGCAGAAAGAACAGCTCGAAGCGCGAAGACCCCGGCTCCTGCCTGCCGACACCGTCGTTGTGCTCAAATCGCAGATGCAGGAGTGCGAGGATAAAATGCGTAAACAGCAACAGGAGATGGGACGGCTCAAAAACCAACTGGAAGAGGACAGCAGGAAAAGAACCAGCCGCCAGGAGGCCCTCGAACGCTATGAGCGGCTGCATGAGGAGGAAATGAAGTGGAAGGAGTTCAGCGATGAGTTCGGCAGTACCGATGGCAGCCGGTTCAGAAAGATAGCACAGAGCTTCCTGCTCAACCACCTCCTCGTCAAGGCAAACAGTTACCTGCACCACTTCACCGACCGCTATGAACTGCTGTCGGAACCAGGGTCGCTGGCCATCCTCGTGAAAGACCGCTATACCAATCTGCCGCCGCAGTTTGTAAAAATTCTCTCCGGCGGCGAAACCTTCATGGTGTCGCTATCCCTCGCCCTCGCCCTCGCCCAGCTCAACGACACGCCCTCGGCCGTGGATACCATCTTCATCGACGAGGGATTCGGCACACTCGACCCCAACAGCCTCACCGCTGTCATGGATACCCTCGAGAAACTGCACCAGATTGGCGGTAGAAGGGTGGGAATCGTCTCACACGTCGAGGAACTCCGACAGCGTATCTCCGTGCAGGTGAATGTCCGGAAAATTGACCCCACAAGGAGCAAAGTCACCGTCACGGCATAAGGTAGTGATGCACCTCAGCGCTTTCGGTTTTCACAACCTTTCCATAAGGTAGGATGCACCTCAGCATAAAAAATGAATGAATTCTGAAGATTTTGTCCGCTTAAGGACAAAATCGTGTTCTGCTTTCGGTTTTCACTACCTTTCCATAAGGTAGGATGCACCTCAGCATAAAAAATGAATGAATTCATTTTGTTCTGCTTTCGGTTTTCACTACCTTTGCACATTATTATAATAGTTATGCAGAATAATCATCACCATACGGGGGCTGACATAGCCTTCACGGCCAAGGGTGCGCTCTGCACCGTCCTCCTCGCCGTTTGCCTCATGGGAACCATGACCGCATGCTCCTCAAAGGAGAAAAAGCAGATTCCGCAAACCGCGGCTAGCAGGTCCGAACAGCGCAGAGCCGACTCGCTGGCCCTCAAGGTGGCCGTCACGCCCACCACCGACTGCCTGCCGGTCTTTGTGGCCAAGGAAAGAGGACTGTTCGATGACCATGGCGTCGCGGTGAGCCTCAAGTGCAAACAGTCGCACATGGACTGCGACCAGGCCATGCTCGATGAAAAGGTGGAGATGATGGCGAGCGACCTCATGAGAACCGAACGGCTCATACACAACGGACTTCCCCTCACTTATGTCACCAGCACCAATGCCTACTGGCAGCTCATCGGCAACCGGCTCTCCAGGGTGAGGAAGGTGGACCAGTTGGGCGACAAGATGATGGGCATGAGCCGATACTCCGCCACCGACTATCTCGGCACACTGGCCGTAGACAGCGCCAAACCGAAACTGCCGGTCTTCAGAATCCAAATCAATGACGTCGATGTCAGGCTGAAAATGCTCGTCAACAATGAGATTGATGCCGTGATGCTCACCGAGCCGCAGGCCACAGCGGCACGCATGCAGCGCCACAACGTGCTCTTCGACTCCCGACACCGCGATATCTCGCTCGGTGTACTGGCCATAAGGACAAAGGCAGTGGGCGATGCACGCATCCGACAGCAGCGCGATGCCTTTGTCAAGGCTTACAACCAGGCCTGCGACTCCATCAACCAGCGTGGACTCGCCGCCTATGCCGATGTGCTGAAAAAATATTGCCATGTCGACGATTCCATCATCGGCCGACTGCCGAAAATGGAATTCCAGCATGCCGCTCAGCCCAGAACGGCCGACGTGGAACGGACCAAAAATGTGAAATGGAAAACTTTCTGAACCTTTTCCGCTCGTTATGAACAATCTTGATACCATCAACCGTATATTCGGCCTCATCGCTGATAAAAGACTGGGAGCAGCCCTCTCGCTCTTCCAGAAACTGCTCGTTGACCGTGTCTTTGCGCACCTGACCGATCGCTATGAGAAGATACAGGGCGACTATGACTTGTTGCTCAACTATATGCGCCAGAGCTATGCCGACCCCTCCCGCGCACAACTCTACAACCAATTGCTCGCCAAGCTCTTCCGTGCCTGCGCCGATGCGCTCCTGGCATGGAAGGTGCGCAATGTGCAGTCCTACACACTGGCCGCACAGCGCGCCGAGCGGCGCACTGCTGTCTCCGAAGCGGATATCCGGCAGACTCTGGAAAATTATGTGGCCGATGTGGCCATGCTCCAACTCGTGGAGAGCGGCGCGCAGCGCGAACAGAAAGAAGAAGAACTCTTCAAGCAGCACGCCGACTTCACCGACTGGCTCTTCGACAGCATTCTCGTGGCCAAGGCGTGGAACAACGACAGGGCGCTCTTCTACCAGCATCTGATACTCGCACCCACGGTCGATACCGCCGATGCGGCGCTCATCGTGGCGGCCGTCACCCTGGCGTGCATGAACATCTTCGACCCGCTCAAGTGGAAAACACTCACACAGGTATACCGGCAGCATCCCGACGAGAAGGTCAGGCAGAGGGCGCTCGTGGGGTGGGCCATCACACTGCCCGAAAGACTCACCGACGAGGGGGTGCGGCAGACACTGGCCGAACTGCTCATCGATGCCGACACCTGCGACAGCCTCTTCCAACTGCAGCGGCAGGTGTTCCTCTGCATGAACGCGGAGAAGGACACACGGCAGATACAGGAGGATATCATGCCGGGTCTCATCAAGAACAACCCTCTCAACATCACCCGCTTCGGCATCTCTGAGCAGGAGGAGGACCCCATGAGGGATATCCTCGACCCCAATGCCGACGACAAGGCCATGGAGGAAGTGGAGGAGAGCATACACCGCATGATGGACATGCAGAAGGCCGGGGCCGATATCTATTTCGGCGGCTTCTCGCAGATGAAACGCTTCGGATTCTTCTACCAGACGGTCAACTGGTTCAGAATCTTCGACAGCCGCCATCCTTCACTCGCACATGTTAGAAGAAAACTCAATGACACCACGCTCCTCGACAAACTCATCGAGAAGGGACCTTTCTGCGACAGCGACAAATTCTCGTTCGCACTCGGACTCGCCTCCGTGCTCGACCGCCTGCCGCAGGAGTACCGTTCCATGCTGGGCGACGCCGAAATGTTCGGACCCATAGACCAAATGGAGGTGATGAACTCGGCTGCCTACATACGGCGCATGTATCTGCAGGACCTCTACCGCTTCTTCAAACTGGCCGAGGCAAGGAAAGACTTCCGCAATCCTTTCGACAGCGCCAACGCGCTCTTCTTCGCCCATGAGGGCGTGGCGGCACTCATGCCCGCCGAGCGGATGGCGCAGCTGGGGGGCTTCCTCCTGAAACAGCAGCGCTATGAGCCGTTGGGACAACTGCTGCGGTGGTGGCCGGAGAATCGGACCGACAAAGACTCGCTCATGCTCAGAGGGGCGTGGCTCATGCACTCAAAACGGTTCGATGAGGCTGCCGAATGCCTCAGCCAGGCGGCGAAGACTGTACCCGACGACCGTGGGGTGCTCCTCTCGCTGGCCAAGGCTTACTACCAGGCAGGACGCCTGGAGGAGGCGGGCGAGACTTACCGGAGGCTCATGAACCTCAAACCGGGACATGTGCCCACGGTGCTCTATGCCGCCATGTGCGACATACGGACCGGACAGACCAAACGGGCGGTCGACATGCTCTACCAGTGCTTCTTCGAAAATGAAAGGGACCGGAGGGTGGAGAGAATGCTGGCATGGGCGCTCATGGCCGACGGACAGGCACTGAAAGCACAGAAGTTCTACGACGCCCTGCTCTCCGGCGGAGGGAACGTCAATGCCGACGACTATCTCAACGCGGGCTATTGCAAGTGGGCGTTACAGCGGGTGTCCGAGGCCGTGGACCTCTTCAGGGCTTATCTCAATGAAACCGACGGTGGCGAGGCCGACGGTAACAACGACTTGCTCTTCAATGCGCTGATGGCCGACCGCGACATACTGCTGTGCAATGGCATTCCCGCCGTCGAAATACCCATCATGGCCGATTTGGTGACACGCCGGGCCTGAAACGAAGGGGCCACGCTCTTTTTCTCACCTTTCTGGTGCAAGGTTTTAGGGATTATTCAGTTTTATCAATGAGTATCGAAGCTAACGAATCACAGCTGATTCAGAAAGTCCTGCAAGGCGACATGGAGGCGATGGACAGCCTCTACCGGCGCTATGCAGGATTTGCCACAGCTGTGGTGTTGCGTTACGTCACCTCGGACTATGAGGCCAGGGATGTACTGCACGACAGCTTCCTCAAGGTGTTCACCCGAATCAGCCAGTTCCGTTTCAAGGGAGAAGGCTCGCTCAAGGCATGGATACTGAGAATCTGCGCCAACGAGGCCATCGACTACCTCCGGAGAGAAAAGAAACTCACCTTCTCCGACAGTGTGCCCGATGTGCCCGACGACAGTGAACCTGAGGTGGAAAGGGTGCCGGCCGCCGTGCTCAACAGCATGATAGGCAAACTGCCCGCCGGCTACCGAACGGTGCTCAACCTCTATGTCTTCGAACAGCTCAGCCACAAGGAGATAGCGCAGCGGCTGGGCATTAAGGAGGACACTTCGGCTTCGCAGTTCTCAAGAGCCAAGAAACTGCTGGCCAAAATGATACAGGAATATATAAAAAACAAGGATATATGAGTAAGGAAACATGGACCGATAAACTGCGGCAGAAAATGCAGTCGCACGAGGAGACACCTCCTCCCGGCCTGTGGGATGACCTCAGTATCTCGCTCAGGAACTCCACACCCAAGCCCAACCGCGTCTTTATCTTCAGACGGTGGGCGGCGGCTGCCGCTGTGGCTGCCCTCTTCGCAGGGGGCGGACTCTACTGGTGGCAGCAACAGGGGGGCGACAGCAGTGACCTGCAGCCTGCCCGGCAGGTGATGACAGCACAGAAGCAGCCTTCTGAAAAAGTGGCTCCCGCCACTGGCGAGGAGTCGGCGTCCGTGGGAAAACTGCCCGACGAGAGTCTGTTGGCACAGAATACTACCCCGCACCGGGTGAAAGGGCCTGCCACTGCTTTCGCATCGGCAGCCACCGGCAGTCAGCCGCTCTCGCAATCGGCGGCCAGCGCAGAGAAGAGTGTAGCCGCACCGCTCGGAAAAGCGGTCGCGACCGATGTCGAAACCGCTGATGCGGCACCATCCATCCCCGATGCAGCGCAGCAGACCAAGTCTGCCATTTCTGCGCAGCAACAGGCTGAATCCGCCGTCTCTGCGCAGCAGCAGAAGTCCAAACCGGCCGCTGCCGCTCCGGCATCGTCACTCGACGAGGAGCAGGCGTTGCTGGCAAGGCTCACCGCCGATGATAAAGAAGCGGGGGCGCAGACCGCCGGTCTGCAGCTCTTCGCCTCCAATGGCTTTTATGGCTCCGACCTGTTCGGGCCGGCCTCAGCACCCCATATCTACCGCTCTGCCCCGCAGGTACGCAGGGAGTCGCACCATGAGCAGCCGCTCTCTTTCGGTCTCACTGTCAGTTTTCCGATTTCCCGTCGGTTGAGCCTGGCCACCGGTGCCGTCTACACCCGTCAGCGCTCCGACTTCACCTATATCTCGAAGACCAGCCAGACCAAGGATAAGCAGACGCTACATTATGTGGGTGTGCCGCTCACCGTCATGGGCTCGCTGTGGAGCAACAACCGCTTCCACACCTATGCGCAGGCGGGAGCACAGGCCGACTTCAATGTGAGTGCCCGCACTGAGACCAACGGGGTGTCGCGCAGCAGCGACAAGGACGGTGTGCAGTTCTCGGCTCTGCTGGGTGTTGGCGCCCAATACGATTTGCTCCCCTTCATGGGCATCTATGTCGAGCCCTCCGCCCGCTACTATTTCGACAATCAGAGCGATGTCTCCACCTCTTTCAAGGAGCATCCCTTCAAGTTCAATCTCCAGATGGGCCTCCGCTTCCTCCTCAATAAAAAGTAGGAGCAATCTCCGCCCCTCCGATTATTCCGATTATTCAGATTACTCTGATTACTCCCATAAAAAAGCCGCGAACCGAGCATTTCGGTCCGCGGCTTTTGCTATATTTGGCAGCTCCTACTACGAGTTCATGGTGAGCAGGAACTCCTCGTTGTCGTGTGTCTGCAGAATGCGGTCGTGAATGGTGTTCATAGCCTCGATGGGGGTCATGTCGGCGATGTACTTGCGCAGTATCCACATGCGGTTCAGCGTGTTGTTGTCCTGCAGCAGGTCGTCGCGGCGTGTGCTCGAGGCCACTAAGTTCACAGAGGGGAAGATGCGCTTGTTGGAGAGCGAGCGGTCCAGCTGCAGCTCCATGTTGCCGGTTCCCTTGAACTCCTCGAAGATTACCTCGTCCATCTTTGAGCCGGTGTCTATCAGGGCGGTGGCCACAATGGTGAGCGAGCCGCCGCCTTCTATGTTGCGGGCGGCACCGAAGAAACGCTTCGGCTTCTGCAGCGCGTTGGCGTCGACACCACCGGTGAGCACCTTGCCGCTGGCGGGCGACACGGTGTTGTAGGCGCGGGCCAGACGGGTGATGGAGTCAAGGAATATCACTACATCGTGACCGCATTCCACCATGCGTTTGGCTTTCTCCAGCACAATGCCGGCTATCTTCACGTGGCGCTCGGCGGGCTCGTCGAAGGTAGAGGCTATCACCTCGGCGTTCACCGTGCGGGCCATGTCGGTCACCTCCTCGGGGCGCTCGTCGATGAGCAGCATCATCAGGTAGGCTTCGGGATGGTTGGCGGCGATGGCGTTGGCGATGTCTTTCATCAGAATGGTCTTACCGGTCTTGGGCTGGGCCACAATCAGCGCACGCTGGCCCTTGCCGATGGGCGAGAACAGGTCTACCACACGTGTGGAGAGGTTGGTCGTGGCGCGGTCGCCGCACAGACAGAACTTCTCGTCGGGGAAGAGGGGCGTGAGGTGCTCGAACGGGATGCGGTCGCGCACTTCCGACGGCAGACGGCCGTTGATCTTGTCGATGCTGGTAAGCGGGAAGTATTTCTCACCGTCGTGGGGCGGACGTACATGGCATTCCACCACGTCGCCGGTCTTCAGACCGTAGTGCTTGATCTGGGTGTTCGACACGTAGATGTCGTCGGGCGACGACAGGTAGTTGTAGTCGCTCGAACGGAGGAATCCGTAGCCGTCGGGCATGATTTCCAGCACACCGTTGGCGGTGATGAGGTCGTTGAAGTCGAATTTCCCTTTCGACGGCTGCCATTGGTTGCCGTTGTTGAAGTTTGCGGCACTGCCGGTGTTGGGCATCGGGCCGGTGGGGTTGTCGAAGATGTCGTAGGTGGGCATGGCGGCATGGTCTTCTATCGGCAGGTCCACCACGGTGATGAAGTCGGTGCCGTCGCCGGGGTCGCCTTCCCATACGCCTACAGCAGGCTCCTCGCCGCCTTCCGGCTGGGCGGCAGCCTCGTTGTGCGTGTTCACCTTGGCTTGCAACTGGGCCAGCAGGTCGCTGCCCTCTTCAGGGACAGTACCGTCGCCGGCAAACTGGGCCTCGGGCACGGCGAAGGTGTCTTCTTGAGCAGGCTCCTGGGCAGGCTCTCGTATAGGCTCCGGCAGGGGCTCCTCGGCGGGCTGCGACTCCGCAGCAGCTGCGGCTTCTGCTTCTGCCTGCAGACGGGCGGCCTCGGCGGCCTCGGCCTCGAGCTGGGCTTTCGACTTGCGTCCGCGGCGCTTGGGGGCGGGTTTGGGCTCTTCAGCGGGTTGGGGATCCTCGGCGGGCTTGATCTCCAGGTCCAGGTCTTTGAAGAGTGAGGGCGGCTCCTGCGGAACCTTGTTCTTCTTCATGTCGAAGTTCTCACCGTCTTTACCGTTTACACTGTACACATGGTCGGTGTCTTTCTTCACGATTCTCACCCGCTTGCGTTTCGTGCCGAGCGGGTTCTTGTTGCTCTCCACGACGGCTTGCCGGTCAAGAATTGAGTAGATAAGGTCGTCTATGGTGTTGCCTTCCTTGTTCTCGGCACCTATTTCTTTCGCAATATCTTCCAATTCGGAGATACTCTTCGATTGTAAATCGTCTTTGCTGTACATAAAAATGTATTATGTGATTGATTTGTCTGTCAGATTTCCAGAGCGGAAATACTGTCTTTTAAGAAAAAGCGTTGCAAAAGTACGCTTTTATTTTGACTTCACCACACACCGCCCGACCTTTTCTTCGTTTATTAACAATTATTAGGGGTATCGGCGGCCCCGGCCGACGTAAAAATTACCTTTTTTTCATTGTTTTTTTGCAGAAAAGCATTATTTTTGCATCTGTCAGTGTAGCGGGCATGAAAATGTCTTCTCCCTGAAGCATGAAATGCACATTTCTTATTTTATATACAAATCAAAAATCTATTATGGAAAATAACCAGGAATTGATCAGACAATGTGAGGAAAAAGCCCGCCAGTGGCTCTCACCATCTTTCGACGAGGCCACCCGTAAGGATGTACAGGCCATGTTGGACAACGAGGACAAGACCGACCTCATCGACGCTTTCTACCAGAACCTGGAGTTTGGTACCGGCGGTCTGCGCGGCATCATGGGTGCCGGCACCAACCGCATGAACAAGTATATCGTGGGCATGGCCACACAGGGCTTTGCCAACTATATCCTCAAGGCTTTCCCGGGCCGCAACGACCTCGCCGTGGTGGTGGGACACGACTGCCGCAACAACGGACGTATGTTTGCTGAGACCGTGGCCGACATCTTCTCCGCCAACGGCATCAAGGTGTATCTCTTCGAGAGCCTCCGCCCCACACCCGAAATCTCCTTCGCTATCCGCCAGTTGGGCGCACAGGCCGGTGTCAACGTCACCGCTTCGCACAACCCCAAGGAGTATAACGGCTACAAGGCTTACTGGGAGGACGGCGCACAGGTGCTCGCTCCCCACGACAAGGGTATCATCGACGAGGTGAACAAGGTGACCATCGACGATGTGAAGTTCGAGGGCAACAAGGAGCTCATCGAGATTATCGGCGGCGAGATGGACTGGGACTACCTGCAGGCTGTCAAGGAGGCCATGGTAGACCAGGATGTCATCCTGCGCCACAAAGACCTCAACATCGTCTATTCGCCCATGCACGGTACCGGACGTGTCATCATTCCCGAGGCATTGCGCTCATGGGGCTTCCAGAACATCCATGTTGTGCCCGAGCAGATGGTCATCGACGGCAACTTCCCCACCGTGGTGTCGCCCAATCCTGAGAATGCCGAGGCTATGACACTGGGCATGAAACTGGGTACACGCCTCAATGCCGACCTCGTAATCGCCTCCGACCCCGACGCCGACCGTCTGGCCATCGTGTGCCGCAACGCAAAGGGCGAGTGGGAGATTCTCAACGGCAACCAGACCTGCATGATGTTCTGCTGGTACATCATCGCCAACAAGAAGAAGCTGGGTCAGCTCAAGGGCAACGAGTTCCTCGTGAAGACCATCGTCACCACCGAAGTCATCGCCGAGATTGCCAAGAAAAACGGCGTGGAGCTGCGCGACTGCTACACGGGCTTCAAGTGGATTGCCAACGAGATCCGCATCTCCGAGGGTGTCAAAAAGTATATCGGCGGCGGCGAGGAGTCGTTCGGTTTCCTGCCGTTCGACAAGGTGCGCGACAAAGACTCCCCCGCTTCCATCTGCCTCATCTGCGAGATTGCCGCATGGGCCAAGGACAACGGCATGACACTCTACGACCTGCTCATGAACATCTATGCTGAGTATGGCTTCTCGCGCGAGGTGACCATCAATGTGGTGCGCCCGGGCAAGACAGGTGCCGATGAAATCAAGCAAATGATGACCAACTTCCGTGAGAACCCGCCGCGCGAGCTGGGCGGCTCAAAGGTGGTGCTCTGGAAGGACTACAAGACCCTCGAGGCACGCAAGGCCGACGGTACTGTGGAGAAGCTCAACATGCCCGACACTTCCAACGTGCTGCAGTGGTTCTGCGAGGACGGCACCAAGGTGAGTGTGCGTCCCAGCGGCACGGAGCCCAAGATCAAGTTCTACACTGAGGTCAAGGATCCTTCCTTCAAGTGCGCCGGTTGCTACGAGCGTTGCATGAAGGGTGCCGAGGAGAAGATTGCCGCCATCAAGAAGAGCCTCAATCTCGACTAAACTGTCGCTCTGAAACATAACGAAAGGAGCCGCGGACATTGATTCGCGGCTCCTTTATATTGTCATCCTATGGTGCAGAAACTTGAAAGAAATACCCGTAATTCTCATAATTATCCATTAATAACTGAAAGAAAACCCCATAATTCCATTCCCCTTGTACATAGCAGGAAAATTATGATAATTATGATAATTTCTTTCCTTTTTTCTCATTTGTCGTGCTGATTCCTACCACTTGTACTTCTCCGTCGGTCACGCGGAACTTCACATCCCACTTCCCGTAGGGCATGCCGTAGATGCGGTTGGGGTCTTTCTGATAGTGGGGGCGGGGGTCCAGGGCCAGGATGTCGGCCAGTGTGGCGGCTTCCTGCTCCGTGAGCTGCCGCCGCACGCTCTCGGCCAGCCGCACCTCCAGACGCGGCCAAGAGCGGGTGTCGGTGAAACCGCCGGTAGCCTCGGGGTGACAGTCGGCATAGGGCAGATAAGGCTTGATGTCGAAGATGGGAGTACCGTCCATCAGGTCGGCGCCTAACACATGTATCACGGGGCCCTCCTTCGTGTCGAGGTCGATGTGGTCGATGCGCACGCACGACAGTCCTATCGGATTGGGCCGGTAGGGCGAGCGGGTGGCGAAGACGCCGAGCGCCTCGTTGCCGCCCAGCACCGGCGGGCGCACCACGGGGCTGTTGGCCTTGTGGGCGTTGGCGGAAAACTGCCATATCATCCACAGATGCGTGAAACCCTCCAGGCCACGCAGGGCGTCGGCATTGCGGTAGGCCGGCTCGAACACGATGCGGCCGGGCAGGTCCTTGGCCAGTCCGCTCTGTTTGGGTATGCCGAATTTTGAGGTGAAGGGCGACTTGAAATGGGCTATCGGTGTTATTTCCATGCTTCTGCCGGTTGGGTGATGCGTATTTTGGTCAGTCGGAAGGGGTGCTTCACGGCCTGTATGGCGGCGCGTTGGGCGGCGTAGGCGTTGCTGTCGTCCACGCTTATGGCGGGATATTTCGTGTCGTCATGGCTGGCGTCGTAGCGGTAGGGATTGCCGGCCACCGAGGTGCCGGTGAAGGGGGCTATCAGCGCCTCGAAGTAGCAGCAGGCGGCGGTATAGCGGCCCAGTCCGTAGGCCAGGTGGGTGCCGTCGCGGGTAAGGTCGTAGTTATTGTTCAGCGGTGTGCGCCGCAGGTTCTCTATGGCCGTGCCGTAGGGTATCACAAGAGCGATGTCGCGGCTTTGACAGAAGGTCTTGGCCGCATGTGCGATGCCCTGCCACCTTTTCTGTGACGACTGCTCGCTGTTGCCGCCGTATTCGTCCCAGTAGCTGTGCACGAGGGTAAATCCGATGGCGGCCTTCGGCTGTTCGCGGTGTAGCAGGGTGAGCAGTGAGTCGAGCTGGCCGTCGCCCTCCCACTGGTCGTAGTAGGGAGCCTGGCTGCTCACAGGCTGCAGGATGATAAGGTCCCACTCCACACTGCTCAGCAGTTCTCTGAACAGCACACCGTTGCGGGGCATACCCTTGCCGGTGTATACACGGGCGTAGAGCCCGCCCAGCACCTTTGTCACCCAGTAGTATTGGTCGTCGCAGTTGTTGTACACGTCGCACCACGACTTGAACGAGCCGCTGCCCCGTACGGCCTTGTAGAGGCAGATGTTGCTCAGGTCGGCCCCGCTGTGGGCCGCTACCTGTTGCAGCAGGGCGGTGGCGTCGTCGGTGTAGCTGTTGCCTATGTGCAGCACCTTCAGGGTGGGGCGGCTGAAGAGCGAGTCCTGTGCCTGTGCCGGCAGGCACAGCCACAGGGCGGTGAGCAGTGGCAGGAGGCGGCAGTATCTCATCACCTCACCACCACTTTCTTGCCGTGGTGAATGTAGACACCCTTCTGGGTGCGGGCCACCTTGATGCCGCTCAGGGTGTAGTAGGCGTTGTCGGTGTCGGCTGCGCTGATGTCGCTGATGCCGTCGGTGGGGTCTTCGGCCTCGTCTTCATAGACGATGCCCACCTGGTTGGCGCTGGCGGTGTTGAGCAGCTGGGTGGGTATCTGCAGATAGGCCTTGCCGGCGTTCACGTATCCGTCGTTGGAGAGGGGGCGGAAGCCTATCTGGCCGTTCACTCTCGAGAGGATGAAGTTGGTGAACACGCCGTCGGTTTTTGTCACCCATGTCTTCTCGGGGGTGCCCACCAGCATGCTGGTGAAGTAGGAGAGCGAGGGGCGGCAGGGTATCTCGTAGGTGCCGGCGGTACCCTTCACCAGCAGACCGGTGCCGGCGGGGGCGTCGTAGGCCCTCACGGCGGTTATCTTGCCGTTGCCGGCATTGTAGCCGGCGGCTATGTAGGCCTTCACATTGGCTTCCACCTCGCTGAAGTCCAGGTCGTAGGGAGCACTGAAGGTGGCCACGCCGGTGCCGTCGCCCTGTGTGTTGGTGATCGTCAGGCTGACGCTCTCGGGCGTTCCGGGCACATCGTCCTCATTCTCGGGGTTGTGGCATACGTAGGGGTCGCTCACGGCCAGCACGGCGGCGCGCTGGGCCAGCGCGGCGTTCTCGTCGGTCACTGCCACAATCGGGTAGGTTGAGCTGGTCGATGACGAAACAGTGGGGCGCAGTGTGTTGCCTGCCACCGAGATGCCGCTGCGCGGGGCTATCAGCGCCTCATAGTAGCAGCAGCTGGCCACGTAGCGGCCCAGTCCGTAGGCCATCTGGGTGCCGTCGCGCGTCAGGTCGTAGTCGTTGTTCACGGAGGTCAGGCGCAGGTTCTCCACGGCTGTGCCGCAGGGCAGCACAAAGTCGATGTCGTAGTTCTTCGCCAGTTGCTGGGTGGCGTCGGCGATGAGTTGCCAGCGGTCGTACGACGAGTGTTGGTAGTTGTGCACATATTCGTCCCAGTAGCTGTGCACCATTACGAATCCTATCTGGGCATTGGGCTGATGGGTCTTCAGTATTTCGAGCAGTTGGGCCAGGTAGCCGTCGTTTTCCCATTTGTCATAGTCGGCGGCTTCGGTGCTCACGGGCTGTATCAGAATCAGGTCCCACTCGTCGTCGGTGAGCACTTGGCGGAAGAGGCTTCCGTCGCCGGCCTCGCCCTTGCCTTGCTTCACGGTCGATGAGAGGCCGCCCAGCTCCCTGGCGAAGTAGTATTCATACACGTCCTTGTCGTTGTAGATGTCACACCAGTGCTTGAATCCGCTGCTGCTGCGCAGAATCCGGTAGATGCACATGTCGCTGATGTCGCTTCCGTTGGCGTTCGCCAGGTCCTTCAGATACGTTGTGCCGTCGAGCATATAGCTGTTGCCGAGCATCAGTATCTTCAGGTTGGGCTTGGTCAGCACCGAGTTGTCTGCGTGTGCCTGCAGGGTCAGGGCGAGCAGCAGAAAGAGTAACAGTTTCTTCATCTTTTAAAGGATTTTGGGTTGTATGTAAATATCTTATTATTGCGTCATGTACAGCCGCCAAAGGGGATACTGCTGTATTTAGCGTTTAGGAAACCGCTGTATTTAGCGTTCAAAGGTGCAAATTTACACTTTTTTTCCCAATCTCTCCCTTTACGTCCTCTTTTTTCAGTTTTGTTAAATCTGTAAGTCATGCAGAGGTAAAGAGTTTACGCCTCCTTTTTCCTCCTTTTTGAGAGACGCTTGCGTATTTTTCTTCCTTTCAACAACAACCGACAGGTCTTTAATGACGATTTTTAATGCTTTAATTCCCTTTTTCTTAAGCGTAGCGTTTTTTGATTTTATTCTATTCAAAGTTGCAAGTTCATATATATATATCATCGCAAAAAAGAATTTTTTGCGCATTACGGTAATTTCTTTCCTTTCCCAAGCACCCGTAGGGTGCGCCTTAATATCAGATATTATTTTAAATCTTCACCTTGTTATATTTTATATTATTCATCGCAAAAAAGAATTTTTTTGCGCATTATGATAATTTCTTTCCTTCCCAGCACCCGTAGGGTGCACAATAATATCTGCTCTTTACTTTTGTCCTTTCACTCCTATTTCCTTCCCATCTTCACCCACTCAATCAAATTTTCCCTTAAACGTAGTGCCGTTACAAAAAAAATGTATATTTTTGCAGCGACCTAAAAAACCAACCCAATATTACGAAACGACAGTTATGAAAGACACGCATAGAAAGATGCTCTCCGGAGTGTTCTGCCTGCTCATTATCGTAGCCATTTTCGGCGGTATCGCCATGAAGATGAGTGTGCCCCACATGCTCAACACCATCATGAATACGGCCCACGACCTGCTGCTCAACACCGTGTTCTACCTCATGGGCATCTGCGTGCTCACCGGTGCCCTCGGCAAACTCTTCGTGGAGTTTGGCGTGGTCGACTTGCTCGAAAAACTCCTCAAGCCGCTCATGAAGCCGCTCTTCAACCTGCCCGGCATGGCGTCGCTCGGCGCCGTGATGACCTTCCTGAGCGACAATCCCGCCATCATCACCCTCTCGAAGGACAAGAAGTTCGCCAGCCATTTCAAGAAATTCCAGTATATCTCGCTCACCAATTTCGGCACCGCCTTCGGCATGGGCCTCATCGTCATCATCTTCATGATTAGCCAAGGTTTCTACACCGAGCCCCTTATAGGCTTCGTGGGGGCCTTCTGCGGCTGTATCGTCTCCACCCGCATGATGCAGCATTTCGTGGTGAAGCAGTATCCGAAGTTTGCCACTGAGTATGCCGTGGTGGAGGAGACACCCGAGGAGCACCCGCAGGAAATCAAAGGCTCTAAGTCGGCCTTCCTGCGCACCCTCGATGCCCTGCTCGATGGCGGCAAGTCGGGTGTCGATGTGGGCATGGCCATCATCCCCGGCGTGCTCATCATCTCCACCATGGTCATGATTCTCACCTTCGGACCCAACAAGGAGGGTGTCTACACAGGCGCCGCCTACGAGGGCGTGGAGTTCTTGCCCTATGTGGCCAACCAGCTCGACGGCCTGTTCCGGGTGGTCTTTGGCTTCACCGACCCCCACCAGATTGCCTTCCCCATCACTGCCCTGGGCGCTGTGGGCGCCGCGCTGAGCCTCATACCCAATTTTCTCTCGCAGGGATGGGTCGACAGCAATGCCATCGCCGTGTTCACCGCCATCGGCATGTGCTGGAGCGGCTATCTCAGCACCCACACCGCCATGCTCGACTCGCTCGGCTACCGCCAGCTCACCTCTAAGGCCATCATCTCCCACACCGTGGGCGGCCTTGTCGCTGCTTTCGTGGCCCACCTCATCTGCCTCGTGGTGCTGTAGCTGATTACAAGCTTTGGCTTTCCAGTAAGTTTATTAAATCGTCGATATTTATAATATCAATCTTAGGAAAATCAATCTTTTTAAGAATATCAAAATGATGGTCTTGCGTCACTATAAAATGTGCATTTGCTTTAAATGCACAATCAACAAATTTGTTGTCATCCGGATCTGAGACAATCATTTGTAGATGGAAAAAGACTTGAATTTGTCTTGTGTTAGGTAAATTTAGAATAGCGGAGATGATATTGCTGGCAATAGATGGCCCCATTTTCTGCGTTAAAATCTCCTCATATTCGGAAAGAATCTCATTGGAATAGCAAAGTATATATTCTCCTTTAACAAGGTGCTGCCATACGGGATAGTACCTGCTTTGTCGTGAGAGAGACATCAGCAGGCAGTTAGTGTCTAAAACTACATTTTTCATGGCTGATAGGGGGTGCGCATGTGTTCATACTTCCATCCTTCTACAATTTCTTCATTTAAAGTTCCGTTTCCCCAAAGTTGTTCAATCTCCTCTTCTGCTCGTTTGGCAAAATATTGAGCTAACAAGCACCGTATGTCGTTCATTTCCTTCTCAGTCTTCACATGGGATACCAATTCCAACATCTGAATCTGGAATGGAGTGAGGCCAATTTTGCTATTGTTTGCAGTTTCCATATTGCTCTTCTGTTCCTTTTCTATCTGCAAATATACACTTTTTCTGAATGATTTGTGCCTTTTGCATAAATATTTTTGACCTTTTAATACAAGTTTGTCGATAATTCGTTGAAAAATTGGACAAAAATTTGGCAGATTCGTAGTTTTGTGTTAAATTTGTATCGTCAAATACCCTTTTCGCTATTGACTGGGAATGGAGGCGGTTGTAGGCCGAAAGAAACAGCAGAAGCCCTGAAGGGAGGGAGACTACATCGATGATAAAGGCGTTTACTTGACGCTACGTTCTTGACTCTTCAAAGTCTCGCAAACTTGATTCCTGTCAGAGAACTTAGCAACGGTAGATGTCCATGGGTATGTTATATACTGACAGCCACAATTGTATCCTTTTCTGAGAAAGGGTGTATTGTGGTGGTGTTATATACATATCGGCGTGGGCTTCTGCGTTGCTCGTTTCGACAGGAAGGGCAATGCGAGACGCCTGAAGAGTGAGACGGGTAACAGGTACAGCAACCCGCGCTTTTTTCATTCCCTGTACTGCATTCAAACCATTCAGTTCTTACAACATCTTCTGCCATCGGGTTGCTGCAGATGGGCACTACCGTGCCATTTAAAAACTTTAAAGGAATGAAAAAAATTAAACTTTTTTTTGTGGCCATGCTCATGTCTGCAGTGGCTATTAACTCGTATGGCCAGGCTGTGGGGACGTCCATCACCTACGACGGCATCACCGGCACCGAGGTCAGCACCGAGGCCGACGCCGAGGGCTATATCTACAACCTGCAGGGCCAGCGCGTGAACGGCAGCGCCAAGGGCCTCTACATCAAGAACGGCAAGAAGTACATCAAAAAGTAATGAAAGGATAAGTCTATGAAAAAGAGATATTTTGCACCAGAGACAGAAATCGTGGCAGCCTGCCCGGGCAGCCTGCTCTACCAGATCTCTGACGTCGAATCCGGCGGCGACGGCGAGGACTTCCCGCCCGATGAGGCCAACACGGGCCTCTTCGACGAGGTGGAGGCTCCTGCGGGCTCCGACAACGGTAAGCTCGTCGACAAGCTCGACAACCGCTGGAACTGATTCCAGATTACCAGATTAAAGCGAAACACCTTGATATACAGATAGAATTTTATAGTTGATTACATGACACAGTTAACATCTATTCAAAACAGTGAAGGTAATGTGACGCAGTGATGCGGTATCGCCTTTTTTAAGGAATCGCGATTAATCTATTTGTGGGGAGGGCGTGCCTGTGGCAGGTACGCCCTCTTTTTCTCCGCTTCATATTTTCCTAAGGCCTCAAAAAGAAAAGAATGTTCACTTTTTTTGCGTATTCACGTTTTTTCTGTATATTTGCAGAATTACAGTATGGATGAACCTAAACTATATCCCTGACACTATGAACAATCATCTCGTTATCATGGCGGGTGGAGTGGGGAGCCGCTTCTGGCCCATGAGCACAGCACAGACCCCCAAGCAGTTTATCGATGTGCTCGGCGTGGGAAGAACACTGCTGCAGCTCACGCTCGACCGCTTCAGAGGCATCTGCCCCGTGGAGAACGTGTGGGTGGTGACCAATGCGCGATATGCCGACACCGTAAGGGAACAACTGCCCGAGGTGCCCGCACAGAATGTGCTCTGCGAGCCCTGCCGTCGAAACACGGCGCCCTGCATAGCCTATGTGAGCTGGCGAATAAAAAGCCAGGACCCGCAGGCCAATGTGGTGGTCACACCGAGCGACCATGTGGTGACCAATATCATCGAGTTTCAGCGGGTGGTGCGCCAGTGCTTGCTCTTCACCAGCGAGACCGACGCTATCGTGACGCTGGGCATGAAACCCGACAGACCCGAGACGGGATATGGATACATACAGGCCGACCTCTCCTACAACAGCCTGCGCAACAAGGAGATTTTCCGCGTTGACTCCTTCCGCGAAAAACCAGACCTGGAGACGGCAATGCGGTACATCAAAAACAAAAGCTATTTCTGGAATGCGGGCATCTTCATCTGGAAGGTGAAGACGGTGGTCAACGCCTTCCGCGTCTATATGCCGGCTATGGCCAAGATATTCGAGAACCTCATGCCTTACTATGGCACGGAGCAGGAGCAGGAGCAGATTGACGCACACTATCCCGACTGCGAAAGCATATCCGTGGACTATGCCATCATGGAGAAGGCCGACGAGATCTTCGTCTGCCCGTCCGACTTCGGATGGAGCGACCTGGGCACCTGGGGCTCGCTGCTGCAGCACTCGCCGAGAGACCTCTACGGCAATGCTGCCATAGGGCAGAACATCTCGCTCTTCGACTCGCACAACTGCATCGTGCACACCTCACAGGAGCGTAAAGTGGTGGTGCAGGGCCTCGACGGCTACATCGTGGCGGAAAAAGACAATACACTGCTCATCTGCAAACTATCCGAAGAACAGCGCATCAAACAGTTTGCCGATGAGAGCTGAGCAAAAAAACGGGCCGGATTTAAATCCAGCCCGTTTTTTATTTAATCACCATTTTCTTGCCCCTGACGATGTAGAGGCCCTTGGGCAGCTGCCGGCCCGTCATCCGCACACCGCTCAGGGTGTAGATGCCGTCGCTTTGTGCCGGCGTGGCGCTCACAGTGTGGATGCCGGTCAGGTCGTCAAAATGGTACACATCGGCGGCTGAGTCGGCCGGCACGGCCAGATAGGCTTTGTGGGCACCGCTCGTGAAGGCGGCTCCGCCTGCCTCCTGAAAGTAGAAGCCGAGGGTCTCGTCGCCGTTCGTGTCCTTGTTCCAGCACAGTTTGTAGTATTTGTAGGCGGCGGCGTCGGGGCCGGTGGTGGTGGCGGGTGTGTCGGAGCCGCGCAGCACATTGGCGGCATCCTCGGCACCGCTCTTGGTGGTGGTGCGGAAGGTGCACTTCTCGCTGCTCGGTATGGCATAGTCGCGGCGCTGGGCCAGTAGGTCCTCGAAGCTTACGCTCTCGTCGCTGCAGTAGTCGTAGGGGTTGATCACACCCTGCACAATCACGGCGGTGCCGGCGGGTATCACCTCGTCCTCCAGGTAGAGCTCGCTCTGCTCCACGGTCTTCAGGTCACCGTCGGTGCCCAACTTCACCGTATATACAGTGACGCCTTCAGGCACCACAAGGTTTTCCTCACCATAGTAGAGGGTGGCGGCGCTGGGCACCTGCGGGGCGCGGCGCAGCAGCTCGTCGGTGCTGGGGGTGCCCATGCCGATGGTCACATAGCCGTGCTCAAGGGTCAGGGTGCGGTCGTCGGTCACATTGCAGCGGGGATCCTGACCCTCAGGGTCGTAGGGGGTCTGGTCTTCCAGCAGACTGGTGAGCATGTCTCCGGCCTCCGGCATGAGCTGGATGGGGAGGGCCAGGGCCTCGCGGATGGCGCTCTTCTCGCTGGCATCGGCGTCACCCTCGTTGCCCTCGGCGTGCAGGATGAAAGCCTTGGCCAGGGCGTTGCACCACGGGTCGAGGAAGTATGTAAGAGAGGAGGCGTAGTTGGGGGCTATCTCGTTCACCATCTGCTTGATGTAGCGCTCAGCGGTCTGCTTGTTGCTGGCCAGCGAACGCTCCTTGGCATAGGCGGCGAAGTCGTCGATGCCTTCCAGTTCGGTCACACTCTCCGTAGCCACGGTGATGTCCTTGCTCTCTGGGTCGTAGGTTAGGATGCGGTAGTCGCAGGGGTAGGAGATGGGCGAGCCGGTGCTGATGTCGACGATGCTCTGGCTCAGGTCGGTATTGTAGTCGCGGGCGATGTCGGAGGTGTGGAAGTGGCCGGTCAGCACGATGTGGGCGCCGGCAGCCAGCAACTGCTCCTTGATGGCCTCGTGGTTGGTGACAAGGGCATCGTCCATATAGTTCTCTTCCTTGTAGAAGTGGGGTATCAGACCGTGGTGCATCATCACCAGCACCTCGTAGCCGTCGTGGCGCGCCCAGCGGATGCGGCGGCAGGCCTCGGCCACATCCTGGTCGCTGATGCTGCCGGTGTGGCTGTCCAGACCTACCACGATGAGGCCCTCAAGGGGCTCCTGCCAGTAGGAGAGAGCTGTAAAACCTTTCTGCGACACACTGCTGTGGTCGAAATAGCCCATGCCTTCGTAAAGCTCCTTGTAGCCCTCTTCGTCGAGCACCTCGGCGGCGGTGCTCGAGGCTCCGTCGTAGACGCGGGAGAAGCTGGTGCCGAAGTCGTGATTGCCGGGTATCACCAGGGTGGCGATGCCGGCGGCCTGCCAGCTCTTGAGCTTCGACGATACATATTGATGGCTCAGCACCTCACCGTCCTTCGTCAGGTCGCCGGTAATGAGCACCAGGTCGGGCTGCTCGGCCAGTATCTTCTCTGAGAGGGCGTCGAATATGGGCTGGCTCTTGTCTACCATCTTACGGTCGTCGGCCAGGTATTTCTGCCAGGCGTCGCCGTCGCTGACAAGCAGTTCGGGGGCCATCACATGGAGGTCGCTCAACACGTATATCTTCTTCTGCGCATGCAGGCTCAGCGTGGAGAAAACGAGCAGCACGCTAAGCATAATACGGAGGCTTTGCAATTTTTTCATCGCTTTTGGGTGTTAACTTTTAAAGAACAATTGTGCAAAAATAACAATTTAATTGTTAACAGCCAAATTAGTGGCTGTTTTTCTGCTTTCAGGGACGCAGCGGGTTCTTCTCCGACTTGTACCACTCGGCGAAATAGCCGATGCCCTCATGAAGCGACACATGGGGCTTGTAGCCTATCTCCGTCTCCAGACGGGTGGTGTCGGCATTGGTCATGTAGACGTCGCCGGCCTGCATCGGACGCATCACCTTCACGGCCTCATGCCCGATGGCCTGCTCCAGTTCGCTGATGAAGTCCATGAGCCGCACAGGATTGGAGCAGCCTATGTTGTACACCTTGAAGGCCACACCGTTGGGGCACTGCTCGGCCACAGGCGGCTGGTCCAGACACTGCACCGAACCGTTGGCAATGTCGTCGATATAGGTGAAGTCGCGTATCATGTCGCCGTGGTTGAACACCTGGATGGGCTTGCCCTCCATGATGGAGCGGGCGAAGAGCATGGGAGCCATGTCGGGACGCCCCCAGGGACCGTAGACGGTGAAGAAACGCAGACCGGTGGCGGGTATGCCGTAGAGCTTGCTGTAGCTGTGGGCCATCAGTTCGTTGCTCTTCTTGCTGGCGGCATAGAAACTCACGGGCTGGTCGGTCTTGTCGGCTTCGCTGAAGGGGGCTTTGGTGTTCAGTCCGTACACACTGCTCGACGAGGCGAAAAGCAGATGGCTCACAGGATAATGGCGGCAGCACTCCAACAGGTTCAGGAAACCGGTGATGTTGCTGGTGAGATAGGCGTAGGGGTTCTCTATCGAGTAGCGCACACCGGCCTGGGCGGCCAGGTTCACCACGCGGTCGAAACGCTCTGTCTCAAACAGATGGTCGAGACGGGGCTTGTCTTCTATGCCCATGCGGATGAAACGCATTCCCGGCCAACGGCTGCTCTGCACAGTCTCATGCCAGGTGAGCGCGCGCTCGTCGATGCCGTTCTCGGCCAGACGGCCAAGTTTCAAACGTATGTCATAGTAGTCGTTGATATTGTCTATGCCCACTACCTCGTCGCCTCTCTCGGCAAGCATGCAGGCTATCTTCGAACCGATGAATCCAGCGGCTCCTGTTACCAGTATCTTCATGTCAGATATATTGAATAATTAGTTTAATGATATATGCTAAAAGTGTTAGTCCTTAAATAGTTGCTGCGCTTCGTTGTAGCTGTCGAGCGAACCGATATCGAAACGGCCGCCGGGCATCTCCCAGGCATGCAGCGTGGTCACTCCCACCAGGTAATGGGCCAGATTGCCTGGCGCGTCGAAACCGCACCCGTGCTCCATGCAGCTGCGTATCAGGGGCAGGTCGGAGCGGCTGTACAGATAGAAGGGAGGTACCGCCCAGTGGCTCACGGGGTGCTCGGGTTTCTCCTGCATCTCCAACACGCGCATGGCGTCGTCGACCGCTATCACCCCCGTGCGCTGCAGTTTTTTCAGCGACGGCTCGTGGTGGCACATGATGACCGAGGTGCCGCATCGGCGGAAGAAGTCGACAAAGCCTTGCATGGAGAAGGTGAGCACATTGTCGGCGGCCACTACCAGAATGTCGTCGTCCACCTGGCAGGTGTCGAGTGCCAGCAGCAGGTCGCGCACGGCACCCAGACGGGTGGCATTGTCTTCCGTGCCGTCGTCGATGATGCGGATGGGGTGGCGGTAGTGGCTCTGCTCTTTCCATGTTTCGAAGTGGTGGGCAAACTTGTGGTTGGTCACTACGATGTGCTCGTCGATGCCTTCTATCTGGTCTATGTCGCTCAACATGCGGTCCAGAATGGAGCGGCTGCCTACCTTAAGCAGCGGCTTGGGAAAATTCTCCGTGAGCGGATAAAGACGGGTGGCATAGCCGGCTGCTATCACAATGGTTTTCATAGGGATGGTCTGTAATGGATGGTTTTGCTGTGCTTGATGAATGCTATGGTGCGGTGGCGGGATTAGAGAAAGTCCACGCCGTTGCTCGTGTGGCAGAAGAAGGCCTTGAAAGAGTCTTTATACTGGGGGAACTCCTTCAGGTATTCCTCGGTCACGAATTGGCGGATGGTGTCTTCCTTCGACGGGTCGACAAGGGCGATACACGCGCCCTTGAAACCGGCACCGCTGAAACGGCCGCCGTAGATGCCGTCGGTGCGGCGCATGATGCGGTAGAGCGCTATCAGCTCGGGAGAGCCGCACTCATAGTTGTTCATCGAACTCTCGCAGCTCTCGAACACCAGCTCACCGAACTTCTTGATGTCGCCGGCGCGCCAGGCCTCCACGCCTTGTTTCACACGCTCGCATTCGGTGTAGAAGTGGCGGGCGCGCTTGGCAAAACGTTCGGGCATACGGTCCTCATACTGGTCGAAACTCTCCTTCGGCACGTCGCGCAGACGGGTATCCGACAGCTCCTTCAGCGGGGTGCCGTCATAGGCCTGCATAATCCAGGCGGCTGTCTTGCACTCCGACACGCGCAGGTTGTAGTCGGTGCCGGTGAGCTTGCGGGTCACACCGCTGAAGAAAATACCTATCTTGAAGGGCAGCTCGCTCTTGCCGTCGCCGAAGGGTAATATTTCGTAGCTGGAGTTCTCCGTGTCGAGGTAGAGCAGCTTGTCGGCCTCGCACAGCACCACGCAGGCTTGGTCGAGAATGCCGTTGTTCAGACCCACATACTCGCGCTCGGCTTTAGAGGCATAGCGTATAATCTGCATCTTGTCAAGACCCAGACCGTTCACTTTGTCCAGAGCGGCAACAAAACCGCACAGCAGAGCGGCCGACGACGAAAGACCGCCGATGGGCATGGAACCTTTCACCACACCGCGTACTCCCTTCTTCAGCTGGAAGTCGTTCTGCAGCGCCCAAACGGCTCCGCGGAGATAGTCGCCCCAGTTGTACTGCTTGGCGTCTACCTCGCGCCGTACATTGAACGTCATCAGACCCTGGAACGACAGTGAGCACATCTCCACCTTGCCGCTCTCGGTCTCGGAGAAGAGAAACTCAATGCCGCTGTCGAAAGCAAATCCGCTCACCAGACCGTGCTGGTGGTCGACGTGTGCCCCCAACGGGCAGATGCGGTAGGGGGAAAATAGCTGATAGAGGGCGTCGCCCTTGCCGAAAAAGGTGCGGTATGCTTGAAATAGATCTCTCATAATGGTTCTGTCTTTATGTTTTTTTCTTTTCGTCGGCAAATTTAATACATTCTCTCGGATAATGAAAATTTTACACTTCTATTTTGGCCTTGTTCCTTTCGGTATTTGATTATTTTGTTTAATTTTGTAACCAAAACAAACTGCCATGAATACAGTCGACCTGATTATCTTTCTCATATGCACCGGAGGCATCGTAATCTACGGATGCTCTTTCTTCAACAAAAAAGGCTCTGCCGATGAGTTTACCTCGGCTGGAAGTAACATACCCGGATGGGTGGTGGGCATGTCTATCTTCTCTACCTATGTGAGCAGCATCAGCTACCTGGGATATCCCGGAAAAGCCTATGCGGCCGACTGGAACCCGTTCGTCTTCAGTCTCTCCATACCCATCGCTTCGTATTTCGCCGCCAAATATTTCGTGCCTTTCTACCGCAGGCAGACCAGTGTGTCGGCCTACAGCTTCCTGGAGCAGCGCTTCGGGCTCTGGGCCCGTTGGTATGCTTCCATCTGCTACCTGCTCACGCAGGTGGCGCGCATCGGCTCCATCGTCTTCCTTCTGGCGCTGCCCATGAACATCCTGTTGGGATGGGACATACGCATGGTGGTGGTGGTGACCAGTGCGGCCATCATCCTCTACTCGATGATGGGTGGCATTAAGGGCGTGATATGGACGGAGGCCATACAGGGATTCATCATGATAGGCGGGGCGCTGGCCTGCCTCATCATCCTGCTCTTCTCCATGCCCGAGGGACCGGCACAGACCTTCCGCATCGGAATGGAGGAGGGGAAATTCTCGCTGGGCAGCTTCGGCCCTTCGCTCGGTGAGTCCACCTTCTGGGTGTGCCTCATCTACGGTATCTTCATCAACCTGCAGAACTACGGCATCGACCAGAACTATGTGCAGCGCTACCATACGGCCAAGAGCGACAAGGCGGCCCGTTTCTCGGCGCTATTCGGCGGCTATCTCTTCATACCTGTCTCGGCGGTCTTCTTCCTCATCGGAACGGCGCTCTACGCTTTCTATAAGGTGCATCCCGAACTGATGCCGGCCACCGAACTGAAAGCGGATTATATGTTCCCGTTTTTTATCGTCAACCAGTTGCCGCAGGGCATGACGGGGGTGCTCATCGCCTCTATCTTCGCCGCCGGCATGAGCACCGTGGCTACCGGCATCACCAGCTCGTCGACCATCGTGCTCACCGACTACTACAGCCATCTGCGACCCAAGGCTACTGACAAGGAGAAACTGCGCCTGCTCAAGGTGGCGAGCCTCGTCATCGGCATCCTGGGCACGCTCGTGGCATTGGCGCTCGTCAATGTGGACAGCATTCTCGATGCATGGTGGAAACTCTCGTCTATCTTCTCGGGTGGTATGCTGGGCCTCTTCCTGCTGGGCTATCTTTCGCAGCGGGTGAGGAATGTGGATGCTGTCATCGGGGTAGTGTGCGGTGTCATCATCATCGGATGGATCTCGGCCGCCACCTGGCTGGGACTGCCTGAGTCGGGCCTCCACGAGTATCTCGCCATCGTGCTCGGCACCATCGTCATTTTCCTCGTGGGCTTCCTCTCCTGCCACCTCTTCAACCGCAAAAAATCTTAATTTAAACAGAAATTCCCATAATAGCAAAATTATTCATATCACTGACAGAAATTCCCGTAATTGCCATAATTATTCATGGCACTGACAGAAATTCCCGTAATTGCCATAATTATTCATGCACTAACAGATATTCCCGTAATTGCCATAATTATTCATGCACTGACAGAAATTCCCGTAATTGCCATAATTATTCATATCACAGACAGAAATTCCCGTAATTGCCATAATTATTCATATCACAGACAGAAATTCCCGTAATACGCAGAAATTTTCTTTTAAATTGAGAGAAATGGTGGTAATCAAGCTCCCCGCCCCTTGTAGACCTTGTAGAGCAGGGGTGGGGTCTCTGCTCACCACCAAGAAATATATCTCTGCCCACCCCAAACTGACCATATCACAATGCTAACAAGAAAAATTCTGTCGATTCTCGTAATAACAATATATTTCTGCGTATTATGATAATTTCTTTCCTTTTCCTAATTTCTTTCCTTTTCCTAATTTCTTTCCTTTTCCTATTTTTTTTCTTTCCTTTCTTTTTCTCTATTCTTGTCGTTCACCTTTCCATTTTATTAAAAAAAGGAAGAATTACGTGTTTATTAAAAAAGGAAAAATTACGTGAATTACGATAATTTCTGTTCATTGAAACATAGTCATCCCGTCACTGCAGGTCGATGTCGGCAGTGGCTTTCCCGCCCGCACCTTGGAAGACGAAGACCAACTTTTCCTTGGGCAGTCCTTTCAGCTTTAACTCGAACGCTTTCTTCCCACCCGGCGAGAAGGTCTTCACGGTTTGGCCGGAGAAACTGACCACATCTACCTTCTCAATAGGTTCCGACGCCTCCACACCAAGGGTTTTGCCTCTACGACTTGTCTTCACCGTTAGGCTCGATGCCGGGGCGGAAATATTGTCATATCCGGCTGTGGCGAGTCGCTGGCGGCATAGCTCAGCCAATTTCGAATCTGTGGCCTCCAGATAGCGAAGGGCATAATGACGGCCCAACTGGCGGTAGCCCTCACTGCTGAAGTGCAGATTGTCGGCGCTGGGAAGACAACCCTCCGAGGAGACGACGTACGTGTTGGGATAGTGACGGGCAATATCATTGATGGTGGGATTGGCATGACCGCAGACACCGCCATACTCACCGCGCACCACCTCGCCCACCAACAGGGGCACGGCCGTGGAGTCGAAACGCAGCTCCTGCTGCAGGTCGCGGTAGATCTTCCGAAGCGTCTTGCGCCATTGGTCGTTATAGGCATCGGTCTCGCCCTGATGAAGCAGGATGCCCTTGATGACACCGTCTTTCGCGGCTTGTTTAGCCATCGCCAACAGACGGCCGTATGGGTCGCGCCCATACTGGTCGAGAATGCCGTTCATCCAGTCGCGCTCTTCCTTGGCGATAAGGGCGGCGTTCTGGTCCTTGTCGAAGAAGGTGATGGGACACCCCTCCACCGCCACGGAAACGATGCCGATGCGGACATTCTCCGGAACCACGTCTATCAGCGTACGGCCGAACCAGTCGGCAGGGCCAAGATGGGCATCGGCACGGCAAAGGGGCGGTACGGCCTTACGCCAGGTGCCCAACTGCCGGTCGGGTCCGTCGGTGGTGGCCATACTCAGATAACGGTCGCTCACCTCCAGGTCCTGGGCCTCGATGGGCGCCTGGCCGGCCATGTTCGACTGTCCGAAACAGAGGAAAATCCAGAAATTCTGGTCTTGCGCATGCAGCAGTTGTGTTCCCATAATCAGCAAAAATGTAATCAAAGTACTTTTCATATATTTCTTTTTTGTATCCTTTAAGACAAAAGTATATAAATTATCTGGTATTATATCGTTTAAAAATGTTAAATTATTGTTTTTCGATAAAATTTTATTGATTCCCACTTGCAAAATATAAAAATCCATTCTATCTTTGCACATCGATAAACGATAAATATCCATTCCAAAACGATAAACCATAAAGCGATATGAAAACAAAGCTCAATTTAATCTGTCTCGTCCTGCTGGCGGTCATGGTGGCCGACCTATCGGGTGGCAGGTTCGAGTTTAATATCGGAAAGAACGCTGCCAACTATGAGAGTGAAATCAGGCAGAACGGTTCGAGCTCGCTGCAACAGAGCGAGGTAATCGACGCACGGCTGCTGGCACTCTTGCCCATCAGCGAGAAACAGACCGCACTGACCGTGACCAACAAACTCACCGGCAAGGAGGTGAAAGTGTGGCCCAAGACGCTCTATGTGGAGCCCGACACCTACCAGAGCCCCTCGCAGTGGCTCTCCTTGCTGGCGGTGCTGGCGGGCCTGGCCGCTTTCGTCTGCGCCATCTACGCCTTCATCCGATTCATCATCCATGTGAACCACGACCGTATCTTCGACCATCGCAATGTGCGCATGCTACGCATGGCAGGGTGGGGACTCCTCGTCTACGGCGGTATCGACTCGGTGTGGACGTTCTGCGACTATCTCTCCAACACACGCTCCTTCGCCATGGAGGGATATGCCGTCGACTGGCTCTCGGCCGTGGAATACACACCGCTGCTCCTGGCCCTTATCGCCTTCGTGGCGGCACAGGTGTTTGCCATGGCAGTGAAAATGAAAGAAGAACAAGACCTTACCATCTGACGCCATGGGAAAAATAGTAGTTAACCTGGATGTGGAGATGGCAAAAAGAAAAATGTCGCTCGGCGAACTCGCTGAACGCATCGCACTCACACCCGCCAACCTCTCCATCCTGAAAACCGGAAAAGCAAAGGCCGTACGCTTCACCACACTCGAAGCCATCTGCCGCGAGCTGGGATGCCAGCCGGGCGATATCCTCGAGTACCGTGAGGAGGAATAGCCCCCGCTGTGTTAAAAAGCATTTTTAGTAATAATTAATCAATAAAATCAACCCCGCTGTACTAAGAAATCAATAGTTTTTGTATCTTTGCAGCAATTATTTCAACATTAATCATTTATGAGAATCAAAAGGTTTTTTGTCGCCGCAGCGCTGATGATTGTCAGCTCAGTGGCAGTGATGGCGCAGGAAATGCCGCCCATCCCCATTGACCCGCAGGTCCGCATCGGAAAACTGGACAATGGACTCACCTATTACATCCGTCACAATGAGTATCCTGAGCATGTGGCCAACTTCTACATCGCTCAGCGCGTGGGCTCTATCCAGGAGGATGACTCACAGCGCGGACTCGCTCACTTCCTCGAGCACATGGCTTTCAATGGCTCCGAGAACTTCAAAGGCAACGGCATCATCGACTTCACACGCGGACTCGGCGTGGAGTTCGGCTCCGACCTCAATGCCTACACCAGCATCGACCAGACTGTGTACCGTGTGTGCAACGTGCCTACCAAGCGCGCAACGGCCATCGACTCCTGCCTCCTCATCCTCAAAGACTGGAGCAACGGACTCCTGCTCGAAGAGGAGGAAATCGTCAAGGAGCGCGATGTGGTGCACAATGAGTGGCGTATGGGCGAGAGTGCCAGCCAGCGCATCATCACACGCGCACTGCCCAAAATCTACCCGGGCTCCAAGTACGGCGAGCGCATGCCTATCGGACTCATGAGCGTCATCGACAGCTTCAAACCCAAAACCCTCATGGACTACTACCACAAGTGGTACCGCCCCGACAACCAGGCTGTTATCATCGTGGGTGATGTCGACGTCGACCACATCGAGGCCGAGGTGAAACGTCTCTTCAGCGGCATCAAGGTAGATCCCAACGCACCCAAGGTGGTGGCTGAGGAAGTGCCCGACAACAACGAGGCTATCTACGTGTTCGAGAAGGACAAGGAGATGACCATGAACCAGCTCTTCGTCATGATGAAGACCGACGCAACACCCGACGAGGACAAGGCGTCGATGGCTTACCTCATTCAGGACTATATCGTCAATGTCATCGGCAATATGTTCAACAGCCGACTCACGGAAATGACCGAGGATCCCGACTGCCCCTTCGTACAGGCCTTCGCCGACTACGGACAGTATATGCTCTCCAAGACAAAGGACAACTTCGAGTTCGTGGCTGTGCCCAAGGAGGGTAAGGACATGGAGGCGCTCAAGAGCATCATACGCGAGTCGCGCCGCGTACGCCAGTTTGGCTTCACCGCCACCGAGTATGAGCGCGCAAAGGCCGACTACCTGGCTGCCCTCGAAAAGCAGTATACCAACCGCGACAAACGAGAGAACTATGAGTTCGGCAATGCTTACCGCGACCACTTCCTCTCCAACGAGCCCATCCCCTCGCTCGAATATCTCAACCAGACCATGAGCCAGATTGTGCCCATGCTGCCCGTGGATATCGTCAACCAGGTGCTGCCGGAACTCATCGCTGAGAGTGACACCAACCTCGTGGTCATGGAATGGGCACGCGAGGCCGAAGGACTGGTCTATCCCACCGAGGACGACATGCGCAAGGCCGTGGCCGAGGCCCGCGCCGAGCAGCTCCAGGCTTATGTGGACAATGTGAAGGATGAACCCCTCATCCTGCCGGAGAACATGCCGAAGAAGGGCAAGATCAAGAAGGAAACTGTCAACAACCAGTTCGGTTACAAAGAACTCACTCTCTCCAACGGCGCCACCGTGCTGCTGAAGAAGACCGACTTCAAAGACGACGAGGTGCAGCTCCAGGCTTTCGCCAGGGGTGGTAAGAGCCTCTATGGCGAGTCCGACTACACCAACCTGAAACTCTTCGACCAGATTATCGGCTACAGCGGACTGGGCAACTTCTCCAGCACCGAGCTCCAGAAAGCACTCGCCGGAAAGAACTGCAACGCCGACCTCTCCATGGGTCTGACCCGCCAGTATGCTACCGCTCACTCCACACCGAAAGACCTGGAGACCATGTTCCAGATGCTCTACCTCTACTTCACCAACGTGGGTAAGGACGAGAAGATGGTGAGCAACCTCATGACACAGCTCGACATGGCGCTCAAGAACAAACACCTGCAGCCGCAGGCCGTGTTCTCCGACTCGCTCTCCAACACCATGTACAACCACAACCCGCGCTTCGCAAGCCTGCAGGCTGAGGACCTCAAGGACGTCAACTACGACCGTATCCTCGAAATCGCCAAAGACCGCTACAAGAACGCCGGACAGTTCACCTTCATCATCTGCGGCAACTTCGACGAGGCTACCATCCGTCCGCTCATCGAGCAGTATGTGGCTTCGCTCCCGGGCAAGAAGGGTAAGGCCGACAACTTCAAGGATGTGCGCACACTGGCCACCGGCAAGGTGGTGAACGACTTCACCGTGAAGACCGACTCGCCCAACGCCATGTCGTACCTCATCTGGACCGCTCCCATGGAGTATACCCTCGAGAATGAGGTGAAACTCGATGCTGTGGGACAGATTCTCTCTCAGATCTATCTCGCCACCATCCGCGAGGAGGAAAGTGCCGCCTACACCTGCGGTTCCTATGGCTCGTTCGACCTCAGCGCCTCACAGCCCATCGCTCGCCTCATCGCTGTGTCGCAGGGCAATCCTGAGAAGAATGCCCGTGCCGTGGAGCTCCTCTACAAGGGATTCAACGACAACATGAACAGCATCGACACCGACGCACTCAACAAGGTGAAGGAGTATATGCTCAAGCAGGCTGATGTGGACGCAAAGACCAACAACTACTGGATCAATAAGCTCACCACATGGAAAGACTACGGTCTCGACTTCCACACCCAGTACAAGAAGGTGGTGGAGAGCCTCAACGCTCAGAGCCTGCAGCAGTTTATGAAACAGCTCAAGGCCGCCAACAACCAGATTGAGTGTATCATGATGCCGGAACCCAATGAGAAGAAGGCTGAGTAATACTGAATACACGTTATAATCGACTTTAATGAAAGCTCCGGACCACTTTTTGTGGCGCCGGAGCTTTCTTTTTTCATTTTTTCTCGCTATCTTTGGGCCATCATGAAAACACGTGCCTTCTTTCTCATCCTTACCGCAGCGCTCCTCTGCATGCAGGGCAGCGCGCAGACACTGCTGCCCAGACCGGAGGCGGCCAGTATCGACCCTGCTCACAAAGTGACAGTGAACAGCCGCAAAACGGTCTTCAAAAACATCCCGAAAAACCAGCGTGTTTCTCTCACCACATGCCTCGCTGATTTGCCGGCACCCAACGGGGGACGGCGCCTCACCCTGCAGCTCATGAACCCTGTGTCACAGGACAGCGGGTGCGACCGGCAGGCTTATGCGCTCACCGCCGATAAAAACGGGGTGCGCATCACGGCACAGGCTGTGCAGGGGCTCTTCTATGGTCTGCAGACCCTGCGCCAACTTACCGACAGCCTCGGACAGGTGCCCTACGCAAACATCACCGATAGGCCACGGTTCGACTACCGCGGACTCATGCTCGACTGTTCCCGACACTTCTGGACCAAAGAGTTTATCCTAAAACAAATCGATGCCATGGCGGCCGTCAAACTCAACCGCCTGCACCTGCATCTGACCGATGCGGCAGGATGGCGCATAGAGATAAAGCGGTATCCGCAACTCACACAGCGGGGGGCATGGCGCACCGAGAGCGACTGGGACAAATGGTGGGTGTTCGGAAAAAGGGAGTATACGGAGCCGGGACAGGGCTATGGCGGCTTCTATACGCAACAGGACCTGCGCGACATCGTGGCCTATGCCGCACAAAGGCATATCACCGTCATACCAGAGGTGGAGATGCCGGGACACTCCGAGGAGGTGTGCTTCGCACTGCCCGAGGTGTCGTGCACCGGACAACCCTACGGCAGCGGCGACCTCTGCGTGGGAAAGGAACGCACCTTCCAGGTGCTCCAGGACATCCTCGACGAGGTGATGGACATCTTTCCCTCTGAGTATATCCATATCGGGGGCGACGAGGCATCAAGAAAGGCGTGGGAGACATGTCCCGACTGCCAGCGGCGCATGCGCGAGGAGCACCTCAGCACCACCGCCGAACTGCAGAGTTATCTCACCGAACGTATAGAGCGCTATCTCAATGCGCACGGACGACAACTGCTGGGGTGGGACGAGATACTGGAAGGAAAACTGGCGCCCAATGCCACCGTGATGTCGTGGCGGGGCACCGAGGGAGGACTCAAGGCGGTGCACATGGGCCACAAGGTGGTGATGACACCGGGGTCCTACTGCTATCTCGACTCTTACCAGGATGCGCCTATGACACAGCCCAAAGCTTTCGGAGGCTACAACCCCCTGGAGCATGTCTACAGCTACGACCCCGTGCCCGACTCGCTGAAGGGCTCGCCGGCCGAGAAACTTTTCCTGGGGGTGCAGGGCAATGTGTGGACGGAGATGATTCCCACACCTGAGCAGTATGAGTTTATGATTTATCCGCGCATACTGGCGCTGGCCGAGATTGGGTGGAGCAAGGAAAAATCAGCGTATGCCGACTTCCGGCTGAGGGCCATGGCCGTGAACGACGGCCTCAGGGCGAAGGGCTACCATGCCTTCGACCTGCACCAGGAGGTGGGGCGGCGCGAGGAGTCGAGGCAGCCGATACAGCATCTGGCCGTAGGGGCCAAGGTGCGCTACATAGGACCCTATCATGAGGCTTACATGGCAAGCGGCGACAACGCACTCGTCGACGGAATGAGGGGCAACTGGCAGTTCTCCGACGGCAAGTGGCAGGGCTTCATCAGCCGCAACCGCTTTGATGTGGTCATCGACCTGGGCGAGGTGAAACCCGTCAGCGAGGTGTCGGCCCATTTCATGCAGTTCGCCGGACCGGAAATCTTCTCTCCGGCATCGGTGGCTGTATCGGTATCGGCTGACGATGCCGACTACCAGATGCTCTATGAGCAGAATTTCGAGGTGGATGCCTCGAAACCGTATTTCATACAGCCCTATGGATGGAAGGGAAGCACACAGGCCCGCTACATCCGCTTCAAGGCTACCTCCGGACAATATGGGGGATGGCTCTTCACCGACGAGGTAGTGGTGAGGTGAGTGCTCTGCCACAGCAGCAATTAGTCATTTATTCATCGGGCCAGGGGCAGGGTTTGCCGCTGGCCTTTTCTATGGGGCGCTGGGCGTCCATGCGGCGCAGCGTGCGGCCCAGCTCACGGCTCAGCCGGCGCACCACATCGGGATGCTCGGCGGCTAGGTCGTGCGCCTCGCCCAGGTCGTGCTCTATGTCGTAGAGCTCTTTCTCGCGGGTCTTGTAGTTGTATATCAGTTTCCATTGGTCGCGGCGTATGGCGCAGTTCAGACTGATGCCGGGACCTTCGTTGCCCCATACGTTGGGATAGTTCCATATTAGTGCGCGGTGGCGCGAGGGGTCGCCGCGCTGCAGCAGCAGGGGCAGGAAGCTCTTGCCGTCTATCGTCTGCGGCACCTTGTAGCGGCGCACGCCGCCCATCTCCAGCAGGGTGGGGAAGAAGTCTTCTATCATCACATAGCGGTCGCAGCGGCTGCGGGCCGCCACATGGCCGGGCCACCGCACTATCATCGGCTCGCGGATGCCGCCCTCCAGCAGGGAACCCTTGCCGGAGCGCAGCGGGGCGTTCTGGGTGTAGAGGGGCTCATCGCGCCAGTAGCTGCCCGTGGCATAGCCGCCGTTGTCGCTCATGAAGAGCACAATGGTGTTGCGGGCCTCGCCGGTGCGGTCCAGCCATGCCAGGATATCGCCCAGACTCTTGTCCATCCCTTCCACCAGCGAGGCGTAGGCGGCTTCTTTCGCCGAGAGGTCTCTGTCGAGATATTTCTGGTAGTAGCGGGGGTCGCGGTCGATGGGGATGTGAACGGCATAGTGAGACAGGTAGAGGTAGAAGGGCTGGCCATACTGACGGGCCTTGTCGAGCGCATGCAGCGCTTCCTGTGTCAGCGCCTCGGTCAGAAAGGTACCGGTGTCCCAGTAGCGCTCCAGATGAGGCGTGTGCATGGGGGTGGTGGGGCGGCCCTGGGCGTCGTGGCCGTAGCGCTGCTCGCTCAGGTAGGTGGCGGGACCGCCCGCGGCATGACCGCCGATGTTCACCTCGAAACCGAAGTGTTCGGGCTGCTCGCCGGGGGTGTCGATGGCACCCCAGTGGGCCTTGCCCACATGAATGGTGTGGTAGCCGCTGGCACGGAGCAGGTCTACAAACGTGCGGCCCACATAGGTGTGGCCGGTGCCGGATACCTGACTGATGCCATTGTAGTTCCAGTCGGGCGTGCTCACCTCGGCATCGTCCAGGTCGGTGCTCTGGTCGCGGTGCAGCGTCCAGTTGGTCACACGGTGACGGGCGGCATTGCTGCCCGTCATCAGCGAGCAGCGGCTCGGCGAACTGATGGGGGCGGCGTAGGCCTGGGTGAAGAGCATGCCCTCGCTGGCCAGACGCTCCATGTTGGGGGTCTCGTAGCGCTCGTTGAGCGGGGTGCGCTCGGGGCCGAAGGGCACGCTGGTGTCTTGCCAGCCCATGTCGTCGACCATGAACAGGATGATGTTGGGGCGCTGGTCGGCACGTTCTGCCGATGGCTGGGCCTGCACTGTGAGCCAGGGGGCCAGCAGGGGTGCCAGGGTGGCGGTGGCTGCCATCCTGGGCAGCAGGGGCTTCTCTTTCTTCATGATGCAAATGTAGCTTTTTTCTTCGTTCGGTGCAAGAGGCGATTGCCGATTGATTACTTTTATGGGCCATTTTGTTGCAATTCTTCTTTTTTTTCGTTATTTTTGCGCCACTAACCTATTCTATTATTTGCATTATGATGAAACGTTTCTTCACATTTATCGCACTCGCCATGCTGTGCTCCACACTATGTGCACAGCAGGTGTTCACTGTAGTTTATGCCACTTCCGACGACGGCTTCCTCAATGTGCGCACACAGCCTTCCATGAAAGGTAAGGTGATAGAAAAACTATGGGCGTTCTCACACGGACTGGGTACCGGCATCTACCGTGGAGAACAGGGCAATTGGACACGCGTGTCGGTGGGAGACGTCACAGGATGGGTCTATACCAAATATGTGGGTAAACAGACGTGGTATAAGGGCAACGGCAAGCCGCGACTGGTGGCCAAAGCCGACTTTACTACGATATACCGTGAGTCGATGGCGGATGATGAGGAGCATTATTTCTTCGGAAAAGTGCCGCGCGGCACCATCCTGGCCGATGATTTCGACCAAGACGAAACGTATTATATCCTGAAAACTGTTCACGACTTCCTCTTCATCCGCAAACAGGATGCCGAGGTGGTGAGATGATATTCTTACCTTCAATCAGTTCATTTTATGGAAGAAGAAAAAGATAAAAACCTGGGGCGGAGAGAGTTCCTGCGCCGACTGGGACTCGGTGCGGGATCGGCCGTGGCCATAATGGCCTTGGAACCCTTCAGCGCCATAGCAAAACCTGCGGGGAGAAACTACTTCGTCAAGGACGGTAAGGAGGAGCCTGTACGAATGACCTACCGCATCCAGCACGGCACAGAAAAACAGGTGTCGCTGCTCGGATTCGGCATGATGCGACTGCCCGACGACCAGGAACAGGTGAACGCCATGGTCGACTATGCCATCGCGCATGGGGTGAACTATTTCGATACGGCGCCTATGTATATGGGGGGAAAGTCGGAGGTGCTCACGGGAAATGCGCTGGCACGCCATCCCAGAGACAAATTCTTCATCGCTACCAAAATGTCCAACCAGAATTCCAAGTTCTGGGATTTCGAGGCGGCCAAGGAAATGTACCTGCGCTCCTTCGAACGGCTCAAGGTGGACTATATCGACTACTACCTGCTGCACAGTATCGGAGGCGGAGGGGTGGACAACCTCAACGACCGCTTCTTCAACAACCGGTTGCTCGACTTCCTGCTCGAGGAGCGGAAGGCGGGGCGTATCAGACATCTCGGCTTCTCCTATCACGGCAATGTGAGTGCATTCGACTGGCTGCTCGACCACCAGGATGACTATCACTGGGACTTCGTGCAGATACAGATGAACTACCTCGACTGGCGACACGCCGCGGGAGGCAGAAAACGTGACGCCGATGCGGAGTATCTCTACAGCAAATGTGAGAAAACCGGGGTGCAGTGCGTCATCATGGAACCGCTGCGCGGAGGAGCACTCGCCAGGGTGAACGACGAGGTGCAGCAGCAGCTCAAGGCGGTGCGGCCCGACGACAGTGCGGCGCGATGGGCCTTCCGGTGGGTGGGCTCGCACCCCAATGTGCTTACCGCGCTGAGCGGTATGAACCGGATGGATCATGTGGTGGAGAATGTGCAGACATTCTCGCCGCTCGACCCCTGCACAGAGGCGGAATATGCACTGCTTGAAAAAATGGCCGACAAAATAGCGGGCGTGCCCACCATTCCGTGCACCACCTGCGAGTATTGTATGCCGTGCCCCTTCGGGGTCAATATTCCCGGCAACTTCGCCTATTACAACGAGGCGGTGAACCAGAAAATCATTCCACTGCCCGACCGCACCGCGGCCGATTTCGCACAGCGCAAGCAGCAGTTCTACGACGGCTACAGCAAGGCGCTGGCCGACCCGAAGTCGTGGGCTTACAGTTGCCAGGACTGCGAGGTGTGTCTCTCTAAATGTCCGCAGCAGATACGTATACCCAACCAGTTGGCCCGTATCGTGGAGACACTGAGAAAGAAGTAGCGCCTAACGGATAAAGATAAAGTTGGGTATGCTGCGTTCGCCCTCGTGGTCGAACTGATGGTTGTCGCACGGGTGGTTCAGAATCTCACCGCCCAGATATAACATGGTGGAGCCTCCGCCGTCCAAATTGAGGGCGTCGCGGGCTCCCATTATTTTCAGCAGATGGGCCAGTTCGGTGATGCTCACACCGGTGGCATGGCCCTCAGCACGGCCGTCGACGGTGAGGAGCAGCAGGCGCTTGTCGGCCGTCACGGCAAGGGCGCTGCGGGGGTGCTTGGTCCGAATGAAATCTTCATCGCATTGGCTCCAGTCGGCGTAGCGCCCTTTCCTGAGCATCAGCGGACCGGAGGCCAGCAGTGCACCGCGTTTCTTCTTGAAGCGCTGTTCCTTTGCGGCCGACCAAGGTTGCAGTTTTACCCGCCCGTTACGGGTGACGCGCACGGCTCCCGTAACACGAATCGCAAACTCCTGCTCGGTGGTGGTGCCCATCACCGTGCCGCCTTCTTTCAGGAAGCACACCGAGTGGCCGTTGCCCATGTCGTAATAGGAGCCGTTGATGGCGGCTACAGCCTTTCGGCTGCCGGCCAGGAGGCTCAGCGGCTTCATCTCTGCCGATACACCGATGCCGGCTGTATAGCGCCCGCTTACCTCTATCAGGCTCACATACTGCGCTCCGCCGTAGAGGTTGGCGAAGGAGCCGGTTTTTCCCGTCACCCCAGGTGCCACTTCCTTTGTCTGCCATTGGGCGTGCACAATGGCCAGGGAATCGGCCGCGGTCTGGGCGCCACAGGGCAGTATATACAACACGGCGGCCACGCCGAGGAGGCTCAGCCTGTGCAGCCTGTGCAGAAGTCTTAAATGGGGGCTGTGCCGCATAGGGTGGGGAGTTTAGAAGAATTTCACCACTTCGTCGAACGGACGGTGCTGCGGGGTGCGCGGCTCGTCGGCTCTGTAGCCGAGGGAAATCACGGCCATCACCTCCTCATTCCCGGGTATGTCGAAAAGGGTGCGCAGGGCATCGGCGTCGCGCATGCCCATGATGAGGGTGTCGAAACCCATGGCGCGGGCTTGCAGAATCAAATAGCAGTTGCTCAGACCGTTGTCGTAGGCACCCCATCCGTCGCCTATCTCGTTGGTCTGCTTGTCCTGGAAGAAACCGGATTTGCCTTTCTCGTAGGTGCTCACTATCAGCACAGGGGCACCGGCTATATTCTTCTTGTTGTTCGGACCTACCAGCTCCTGCACGGCGGCCACTTTCTCCTCGCTCATGGCCACATAGTATTTAGTGGGCTGCTGGTTAGCCCAAGAGGGGGCTTCCTGCACGGCTGTCAGCAGCTCGCGCACTTCGGCCTCGCTTATCTTCTTCGTGGCATCGTAGCTGCGCACGCTGCGGCGGGTGGTAAGCACATCTTCAAATGCCACACGGGCTTTGTCGGTCGCGGTCTCGTTTTTCTGGCTGATGCGGGTCAGGACGCAGAAACAGCAAATACAAATCAGCAGTGCTGCCAGGATGCCAATGAGCAGATTCTTTTTCATAGTTTTATTTCTTTTATGGGGTGGATGAATGGATACGCTTGTCAGGCCGGGAGGAAGCTCAGCTCTTTTTGCGCTTGTCTACCAGGGTATAGTCGGCATAGCGGCGCTTGTCGAACACAAAGAGCTGGTCGGAGATGCCGCCTGTCCGGAAATTGGTAATCTTGATGGTGGTGTGGAAGATGCCTACCTTGAGGCGGATGCTCTGCGGATGGCGGTGCTTCAGGTCGAGCAGCACAATGGCCTCCTTGATGCCCTTCACGCCTTTCTTGGCCGTGAGCGTAATCCAGTAGCCCTTGTCGTCGCGGCTGATGCTGTAGTGGTAGTTGTCGGGCTCAAACTTGAATTTCGAGGCGTACTTGTCGCGGTCTTCATCGTTCATGCTGTATACAAGCACTTCCTTTTTCTTGCGCTCGGCACGCCAGTAGTTCACACCGTCGTTGTAGGCATCGTACTTCTCGTCGATGAATTTGCTCTTCTTGCCTTTGTACCAGATGGTGCCTTCGGTCTTGTAAAGACCGATGATGTTGACCGCATAGTGCAGGGTGGCGCCTTCGCTGCCGAACACCTTGTGGTAGATGTCGTCGAACATCTGGCGGGCCTGGCGCTCGTTGGCCGTCTGGGCGGCACAGCACATGGAAAGAAGTAAAAAAGTAAATAATAGGTTTACTCTCGTTTTCATAACAATCCCTATGTCGTTTTCTTTGACACAAAGGTAAGCATTTTCCCGCAATTAAGAAGAATAATGGGTGGGTTTTATTCCTTCACTCATCAACCGAAGGCTTCAAAGGCTTTCAACCTCTTCAATCGTAAGACCCGTGAACCGGGAAATCTGACGGACATCCATGCCGGAATCCTTCATCTGACGGGCAATCTCTGCCTGCATAATCCGCTCTCCTTTCTCAATGCCCTGTGCCATGCCTTTCTCAATGCCATGCGCCATGCCTTTCTCAATGCCCTGTGCCATGCCTTTCTCAATGCCCTGCGCCATGCCTTCGGCAAGTCCTCGCTTATGGCCTTTCTGCTCAGCTGTATTCACTACATTGGTAATGTCTCGATACACCTTCATGCTCTCCTCGTAACTGCGAAGCTCAACCGGACTGAGACGGGCAATCTCTGCTTGTTCGAAAAGCCGTTTGAACACCCGTTCCTGAAGGGCTGCAGGCCTTTCCATCAGACGGGATAGATTGCGTAGCACATAAAGCCATTTGTCCATCATGTTTTCCAATTCGGATTCTGTCTTGTTGAACTTTGGCATCTCTAGATAGATAAAGGTAAGCTTGTCATAGAAGATGTGCTTGTCGTCTACATCCATCAGTTTCACTTCGTGATGCATGCAGTCGGATGCGTATTCATCATCGGGGAATACAAAATTCAGAATACCTACGGTGTAGACGCCCTTGAGCTGGAAATCCCAGTCGCCACGTTTGGCCTGTTCGCGGATAGGGAAGGTGGCATAGTAGATGCTGCGGTCCTTGAAATAGTTCTGTTCGGCCTTCTGCATCTCCACGATGAATTTCTCGCCCTCTTTGTTTTCACAGTACACGTCGAAAACGGCCTTCCTGTCCTGTTCTAACGCACCGAGCTGCTCGGTGTTGCGGTACCGGATGTCGGTTATCTCCTCATGCCCGTTAAGCAAAGAGTTAAGAAAACTGATGAGCAGCTCTTTGTTCATCTCTGTGCCGAAAAGCCGCTTGAAACCGAAGTCCGTAAAGGGATTGATGTATCTTTCTTCCATATCCATTACTTGTTTTGGCAAAAATAATGATTTTTCTACAAATTTGCAAACATTGTCCGAAATTAAACCCGAATCGGTCATTAGGATTGATGTCAGTACTGTATTTGTTTTAGGCAGATTGTGCACATCGATATCGAAGGCGTAGCGGGCTACGTCGAGAAATAGATGTGTGCAAGGTGCCAAAAGAAATGCAGGAATGGCATTCAATAGACTGAAAAAACATAAGAACATAAAGATTGTCGGCCTAATGACCGATTTGGGTTAAATAATGAACAGCCCTATAGAAAAAGCCGCTCATTTGTGAGCGGCTTTTTCTATAGGGTGTCGGAGTATTATTCTCCAAAGTAGTCGATGAGCTCCTGCTCGGCGGCATGGTTCTCATTGCCCAGGTCTTTCACAATCACACCGTGCTCCAGCAGCGTGATGCGCTGGCTGATGTCGATGGTGTGAGCCAGGTTGTGGCTGCTGATGATGATGGTGGCGCCCGTCTCGGCATTGTAGTCCATGAGAAGGCGTTTCAGCACATGCTGGCTGCTTGGGTCCAGGAAGTTGAACGGCTCGTCGAGTATCAGCAGGTCGGGCTTGTTGAACAGGGCGGCAATAATGCCTATTTTCTGCTTGTTGCCCGCCGAGAAGTCGCGTATCAGCTTCTTCTGGTCCAGGATCTCACCGGCCATAAGTTCGGTGAAGGCCTGCAGACGCTCCTCGGTGGCTGCCTTGTCCATACCGTTCAGCTTGCCGATGAAGGCGAAATACTCTTCCGGGGTCAGGAAGTCGATGAGGAAACCCTCGTCGATATAGGAGCCGGTGTACGCCTTCCAGTCTTCCGACTGGGCCGGCAGGATACGTTCCTCCTGTGCAGTGTCGCCGTCGCGGTGCGTGAAGGTGAAGGCCACCTCGCCGTCGTCGGCTTTCAGCAGGTCGAGCATCAGGCGGAAGAAGGTGGTCTTGCCGGCGCCGTTGTTGCCCACAAGGCCCACCAGTTCGCCGTCGCCCACGTGGTAGGTGCTGATGTCTACGGCGGTCTTCTCGCCGAAGTTCTTTTTCAGGGTGCTGACGTCTATTTTCATGGGGTAGGATGGTTAGCGGTTATACAAGACCACGGCCATGGCAGTTCTTGAACTTCTTGCCGCTGCCGCACGGACAGAGATCATTGCGGCCGGGAAGCTTGTCTCTCGTGATGGGCTGGCGACGCTGCGGCTGGGCCGTCTCGCGGGTGTCCTGCTGGGCGGCTGCCTGCTGGTTCTGGTCCACCAGCTCATCGCCCTTGCTCTCCTGGTAGCGCTGGCTGTGGGCCTCGGGGGCGGCTTCCTGCACACGCTGCTCGGGAGCCATCTCAGGTATCTGGCCGCGGCTCAGGGTGCCGGCTATGCTGTCGTTCATGTCGTCCACCATGTTGTCGAACAGCTTCACACTCTCCAGTTTGAAGATGAGGAGCGGGTCTTTCTGCTCGTAGGAGGCGTTCTGCACACTGTGCTTCAGCTCGTCGAGCAGACGGAGGTTCTCTTTCCAGCCCTCGTCGATGTTGTGCAGAGAGATGACCTTCTCAAACTGTTTCACAATCGACTTGCACTCGGTCTCGTAGGCCTCGCGCAGGTCGCAGGGGATGTTCAGAATGCGCTTGCCGTCGGTGATGGGCACCACGATGCGCTCGTATACCTGGCCCTGCTCCTCAAACACTCGCTTGATGATGGGCCAGGCGGTGGTCTGGATGCGCTCGGTGCGGCGCTGGAAAGCTTCCATCACCTTGTCGTAGCTCATGTCTTCAAGCTTCTCGCGGCTGGTCTCCATGAATTCCTGTTCGGTGAACGGGCACTCCATGGCCAGCACTTTGAGGAACATCTCCTTGCAACCCACATAGTCGTTGTTCTCGATGATGTTCACCACACGGTCCCAGAACACATTGGCCACGTCCATGCCGATGCGCTCGCCCATAAGGGCGTGGCGGCGCTTCTCGTAAATCACGGTGCGCTGCTTGTTCATCACATCGTCGTATTCGAGCAGGCGCTTACGCACACCGAAGTGGTTCTCCTCTACCTTCTTCTGAGCGTTCTCGATGCTGCGGTTCACCATCTTGGCCTCTATCACCTCGCCCTCCTGGATGCCGAAACGGTCCATCACCTTGGCGATGCGCTCGGAACCGAACAGACGCATCAGCTTGTCTTCGAGTGATACGAAGAAAACCGACGAGCCGGGGTCGCCCTGACGGCCGGCACGGCCGCGGAGCTGACGGTCCACACGGCGGCTCTCATGGCGCTCCGTGCCGATGATGGCCAGACCGCCGGCAGCCTTCACCTCGGGGGTGAGCTTGATATCGGTACCACGGCCGGCCATGTTGGTGGCGATGGTCACGGCGCCGAGCATGCGCTGCTCCTCGCGCACGTCGTTGATGGTGACATCGGCATATTTCTTGTCGTTCTCCTTCAGCGCCTCGGTGTAGCGGGTGGCGGAGAGCTTGTCGCAGAAGGCACGGCCGTCGGGGGCTATCCACGACGAGCCCATGGCGCTGCGGCCGGCTTGGGCCACGATGTCGGCCTCACGCTGGTGCAGTTTGGCGTTCAGTACGTTATGGGGAATGTTGCGCAGACGGAGCATACGCGAGAGCAGCTCGCTGATCTCCACCGAGGTGGTACCCACCAGGCAGGGACGGCCGCTGTTGCGCATCTTCTCTATCTCTTCAATCACGGCATTGAACTTCTCGCGCTGGGTCTTGTACACACGGTCGTTCATGTCGTTGCGTATTACGGGGCGGTTGGTGGGTATCTCCACCACATCGAGCTTGTAGATGTCCCAGAACTCACCGGCCTCGGTGACGGCGGTACCCGTCATGCCGGCCAACTTGTGGTACATGCGGAAGTAGTTCTGCAGGGTGATGGTGGCGAAGGTTTGGGTGGCGGCTTCCACCTTCACGTGCTCCTTGGCTTCCACGGCCTGGTGCAGACCGTCGCTCCAGCGGCGGCCTTCCATGATACGGCCTGTCTGCTCGTCTACAATCTTCACCTCATTGTCTATCACCACATACTCGTCGTCCTTGTTGAACATGGTGTAGGCTTTGAGCAGCTGCTGCAGGGTGTGCACACGCTCGCTCTGCACAGCATAGTGGGCCATCAGCTGGTCTTTTTTCTCCAAACGCTCCTCGTCGCTCAGACCGGTCTGGGCCTCCAGCTCGGAGAGCAGGGTGGTGATGTCGGGCAGCACGAAGAGCTCGGGGTCGTTCACTTGCTTGGCAAGCCACTCCGTACCCTTGTCGGTCAGGTCTACTGAGTTCAGCTTCTCCTCCACCACAAAGTAGAGGGGAGCCACGGCCTCGGGCATGCGGCGGTTGTTGTTCTGCATGTATTCTTCCTCAGTCTTCAGAAGACCGCTCTTGATGCCGTCTTCGGAGAGGTATTTGATAAGGGCCTTGTTCTTGGGAAGGGCTTTGTGTGAGCGGAACAGTGAAAGGAAACCTTCGGTCACCATCTTCTGGTCGTTCTTCTCACGGCCCTCGTTGATCTTCTGGCGTGCCTCGGCCAGATAGTCGGTGGCCAGACGGCGCTGCACACCCACCAGTTTCTCCACCAGCGGCTGGAACTCCTCGAACATCTGGTCGTCGCCGCGCTCCACAGGACCGGAGATGATGAGCGGTGTACGGGCATCGTCGATGAGCACTGAGTCGACCTCATCGACAATGGCGTAGTTGTGCGCACGCTGTACCAGGTCGTTGGGTGAGATGGCCATGTTGTCGCGCAGATAGTCGAAACCGAACTCGTTGTTCGTACCGAAGGTGATGTCGGCCTGATAGGCCTTGCGGCGCTCGGCCGAGTTGGGGCGGTGCTTGTCGATACAGTCTACCGACAGACCGTTGAACATATAGAGCGGTCCCATCCACTCGGCATCACGCTTGGCCAGGTAGTCGTTCACCGTCACCACGTGAACACCGTTGCCGGTCAGGGCATTCAGAAAGACGGGCAGCGTGGCAACAAGGGTCTTACCCTCACCCGTGGCCATCTCGGCTATCTTGCCCTGGTGCAGCACGGCACCGCCGAAGAGCTGCACATCGTAGTGCACCATGTCCCACTTCAGGTCGTTGCCGCCGGCCATCCAGTGATTCTGGTATATGGCCTTGTCGCCCTCTATGCGCACAAAGTCTTTCGTGGCGGCCAACTCGCGGTCGAAGTCGTTGGCTGTCACCACCACTTCCTCGTTCTCGGCAAAGCGGCGGGCGGTCTCCTTCACAATGCTGAAGGCCACGGGAAGCACCTCGTCCAAAGCGCGCTCATAAATCTCGAGAATCTCTTTCTCTATCTTGTCCACCTGGTTGAAGATGGTCTCACGCTCGTCGATGGGCGTCTCTTCGATGGTGGCTTTCAGGTCCACTACTTTCTGTTTCTGTTCCTTGGCCGAATCCTGCACATAGCGCTGTATCTCTTTTGTCTTGGCGCGCAGGGCGTCGTTGTCCAATGCCTGTATCTCGGGATACGCGGCTTTCACTTTCTTCACAATCGGCTGGATCAGTTTCATGTCACGACCCGACTTGTTGCCGAAAATGGATTGCAGTACGTTGATAAAACTCATATATTTGTCTTTGTTTTTGTTTTTTCTTCTTTCTGAACGGTTATTGTTGAATCATCATGCAAAGGTAAGGATTATTTCCGTAATAATCTCTTTTTTACCGCTTTTTCATGTCAGAGCGGTCCCTTTCTGCTTGATTTGGGGCGCAACGCCTACTTTTTCCGGCCTTCAGCGGCGGAAGAACGGCGCAACAGCCAGCGGCGGGTGATATCCCTCAACAGCAAAGATGATGCCAAAAAGTACATGGACGGCGGATAACACTGGAACAATCCGCCTATAATGTACAATACGGCGAGTGCGGCAGAGAGATTCCACCAGCAGTGCGACTGTCTGTCGCGTTCCCGCCTGATGGCTGGATACAGAAAGAAAAGGGGTAGGGGATTGAGTAAAAGTAGGTGGAGATTTACCCGCACTGTGGGGTGCTGCGAGAAAATCATTGAAAAAATCAGAATGCCGGCCAAACCGGTGAGCAGCATCAGCAGCAGGTCGTAAAGATAGAGCACCTTGCGGCTGAAAAACTCGGTCACTGTAATGGCCACCGTGAGCACGAAAAACAGACCGAACGTTGCCAGCGGCGACAGGGGAAACTCCTTGCCGCGCACCTGCTCGCCGGGCTCCAGCAGGGTGGTGGTGCGGGCCACTAGGGGACGCACGCTGCCGTCGGTGCCCACTATCTGCGCCTGGCTGAAGTCGCGCATCAGGAAGGCTGGTAGAAACTGTTGCTCACGGGCCGTGAGCACACGGTCGGCACCGATGCCCAGCAGCAGGTCGATACCGGTCTGCATCCACAAATGGCCCGCCGTGCACTGGTGCACCATGTCGCGGTAGGTGAGCGTGCTGTCGGCAGGAGAGGCATACACCACCTTGCCCTGCAGATGATTGGTCAGCATGTCGCGGGCCCGCGTGGTGCAGTTGTCGTAGAAATAGTTGTAGCGGTACACCACATTCTCCGGCAGGGCATTCTCGTCGAGCGCGCGAAGAATGGCTTCCTTCTCGGCACCGCTCAGGTTGATCTCCTGCTCGGTCACACCGCTGTGGTAGTAACTGTACTCGTAAAGGAAGTTGGTCATCGGCGTCACGCCCATCTCATAGTCGGTCAAACCGAACACGAAGCGGAGCACGAAGTGGGGCTTATGGAAATTGAAAACACCATAGTTCACCACAAGGTCCTGACCCGTCAGAGCGTTCTGCACGCGCAGGGCGCTGTGTCCGTACAGACTGTAAATCTCCTCATGCGGACTGCAGGTGAGCAGGCTCATACGCACCGAGTCGGCGACGGCACCACGTGCCTCGCCTCCTCCCGCCACTATGAGCAGGAGAAGCAGCTGCATCTCGAACGAACGGGCCTTCAATGTTTTCACGGGTGCAAAATTAATCTAAAAAAATGAATCTGCGCGATAAATATGTTAAATCGTGCCACTGTTTCGTTTTTTTTCAATAATTTTGCACCTTGATATAAAAAAGTAGATTCTTTTTTTCAACTTGACATGAGAAACTTTATCCTCACGGTTTGCATGGTGGCCGCCGCAGTGGCCGTTTCGGCACAGAGTGGCACCAATTCACCGTATAGCCAATATGGATTTGGCAAACTCTCCGACCAGTCTACAGGATTCAACAGGGGCATGAACGGACTCGCCCTCGGATTCAGAGACGGCAACCAGGTCAACTACCTCAACCCGGCCTCTTATGCCACCGCCGACTCACTTACCTTCATCTTCGATGCCGGTGTGGCCGGGCAGCTCACCGCTTTTGATGAGAACGGACTCAAGAAAAACGCACGGAATGCCAACTTCGAGTATGCCGTGGCGGCTTTCAGAGCCTTGCCCCATCTCGGCGTGAGCTTCGGTGTGATGCCTTTCTCCAATGTGGGCTACAATTACTCCAGCACACAGAATGTGGGCGATGTCAACAACACTACCTATACCAATACCTATTCGGGCAGCGGCGGCCTGCATCAGGCGTACCTGGGTTTCGGATGGGAACCGTTCAGAGGGTTCTCCATCGGTGTGAACGGCTCTTATCTCTGGGGCGACTATGACCGGTCGGTGGTCAATAGCTACAGTGACGCTTACGTGAACACACTCTCCAAATATTATTCGGTGGATGTGGCCAACTACAAACTCGACGCTGGTATGCAGCTTTCCTTCAAACTGGGAAAGAAAACCTCGCTCACACTCGGCGCTACCTACGGCTACGGCCATAAAATCAACGCCGACCCCAGCTACGAGGTCATCTCGCGCAACTCGCAGACTTCGGTGAGCGATACCACACGCTTCGTTGTGAAAGACGGACTCGAACTGCCCACCACCTTCGGTGCAGGATTCCTCGTCGACTATGAGAAACGCATCCGATTCGGTGCTGACTTCTCCCTCCAGAAATGGGCCGACACGGAATTCCCCGTGGATGTGGAGAAAAACAACCAGCCTTCCTATGAACTGCAGAAAGGCTATTTCAAGGATGTCAAGAAAATTACCGTGGGCGGCGAGTACTGCCGCAACCCGCAGTCGAGAAGATTCTTCAGCAGCATGCGCTTCAAGGCGGGCGCCAGTTATACTACACCTTATTTAAATATTAACGGAGCCGACGGACCCAAGGAACTGGGCGTCAGCGCCGGTGTGAGCTTCCCCGTCATCAACCAGTGGAACAACCGCTCCATTCTCAACCTCAGCGGACAGTGGGTGCGCACCAGCGGAAAGGGCATGCTCACCGAGAATACCTTCCGCATCACCATCGGACTCACCTTCAACGAGAGGTGGTTCATGAAATGGAAAGTGGAGTAGGCATGCTTCCTGCAAAACCATATTCCCTCCATGGGCTGCTCCTTCTCGCCACGTTGACACTGGCCGTCATGATGGCGGCCTGCTCCGAAGAGAAAGAACATACCGCACCGGCCGTCAATCCGCGCGACTCTCTGCCCATGATGGTCACCTATGGGGTCAATACACTCATCTCCGACTCGGGCGTCATCAAGTACCGCATCGTGACGGAGAAATGGGAGGTCAATATGGTGAAACAGCCTTCCAGATGGGTCTTCGAAAAAGGCATCTTCCTCGAACAGTTCGACCAGACACTCCACGTGGAGTCGTACATTCAGGCCGACACGGCCTACTATTACGACACCGACCATCTGTGGGAACTACGCGGACGCGTGAAAATATTCACCAAAAACGGTCTACGCTTCAGCAGCGAGGAACTCTTTTGGGACGAGCGCAACCGCGAGGTCTACTCCAACCGCTACTCGCACCTCATCACCGAAGAAAGGGAACTCCAGGGCAACCGCTTCAGAAGCAATGAGAACATGACCAAGTATGATGTCTCCTACACCAAGGGCTCGTTTATGAAAGGGGATATCGGCGACAAGGAGTCGGACAAAAAGGAAAACGACGACTCGCTCGCGCTCATGCGGGGAAGAAGACCGGCCTCGCCCTCGAGAACGCACAATACGGCCCCGACGCAATAAACATCTTATCCTACCACGCAACTTATGTCGATATCGCTTATCATAGGCATTCTTGTCACCATGGCCTTCTCCGCCTTCTTCTCGGGCATGGAGATTGCCTTCGTGGCCAGCAACAGAATGCTCGCGGAGATGGAAAAAGAGAAAAACAGCCTTACACAGCGCTGTCTCTCTGTCTTCTACAACCATCCCAACAACTTCGTGAGCACTATGCTGGTGGGCAACAACATAGCACTCGTCATCTATGGTATTCTCATCGCACAATTCTTCGACAATACCATCTTCAAGGGCATGTCGCCGGGATTTACCGTGCCGGCCGACACCATACTGTCCACTCTCATCGTGCTCTTCACCGGCGAGTTCCTGCCCAAGACGCTCTTCAAAAGCCACCCCAACCGACTGCTCCGCTTCTTTGCCGTGCCGGCATTCTGTATCTACGTGGTGCTGTGGCCCATCTCGCGTTTCGCCACTTTTCTCTCCAGGGTGTTGCTTCGGCTGATGGGAGTGAAAATGGACGACGGCGGCAGCGACGGCTCCTTCAGTAAGGTTGACCTCGACTTTCTGCTGCAGAGCAGCATCGAAAATGCACCGAAGGGCTCTGATATCGACGACGAGGTGAAAATATTCCAAAATGCACTCGACTTCTCCGAACTCAAGGTGCGCGACTGCATGAAACCGCGCACCGAAATCGTGGCCGTGCCGGAGGATATCGACATAGAGCAGCTCAAAACACGGTTCATAGAGAGCGGACACTCCAAAATAGTGGTCTACCAGGAGGATATTGACCATATCATAGGTTATATTCACAGTTCCGAAATGTTCAAACGGCCCGAAGAGTGGAGAAACAGCGTCAGAACCATGCCCTTCGTGCCTGAAACCATGGCTGCACACAAAATGCTCAAGATTTTCCTTCAGCAGAAGAAGAGTCTTGGCGTGGTCATCGATGAGTTCGGCGGAACCAGCGGCATCGTATCGCTCGAGGATATCGTTGAGGAGATATTCGGCGACATCGAGGATGAGCATGATACCACGCACTATGTGGCCAAACAGACCGAAAACGGCGAATACCTGCTCTCCGCTCGACTCGAAATAGACAAAGTGAACGAAATGTTCCAACTCGACCTGCCTGAAAGCGATGAGTATATGACAGTGGGAGGACTCATCCTGCACTACTACCAGAGTTTCCCAAAACTCAACGAGGTGGTAAAGATTGGACGCTTCGAATTCAAGATAATACGCAATACGATGACAAAAATCGAACTCGTAAGACTAAAAGTAGACGAGTAATAGGTTTTTTCAACTGAAAATTTGGGCGTTTTGCCTTTTTCTTTGTAATTTTGTACGCTTTTTGGATAGAAACGCAACTGCAGCGACTCTTCCTCGCATAAAAAGCAGTAAATGAGAGTTTAAAACTAAAAATTTATATAAACAACTGTAATGGCAGCAATAGGAAAAATTAGAAGCTGGGGACCCTTCCTGATCGGTGTTATCGGTCTGGGCCTCTTTGGATTTATCGCCGGCGACATGTTCCGCTCCTGCGAGACAACAAGTAGAAACAGGAGCAACCGCGTAGGCGAAGTGGTAGGTGAGAAAATCAATGCTCAGGATTATCAGACCTATCTGGAGGAGTTCGTGGAGTGCACAAAAATAACCGCTCCCCAAGCCTCTGACGATCAGCTCAGAGAAGCCGCTTGGCAAAACTTCGTGCAAAACAAAATCATTGAGAACGAGGCAGCAAAACTGGGCCTCACCGTCACGAAAGAGGAAATTCAGAACGTGATGAAGCAGGGTACCAACCAGGTGCTCATGGAAATGGCCAACGTCAACCCCGAGTTCGCCAACCAGCAGACCGGACGCTTCGACGTATTCAGCTATCAGAAATTCATGACCGAGGGCAAAACCCAGTATGGTTCCAACCCGCAGACCGCTGAGCAATACAACAAACTCTATAAGTTCTTCCTCTTCAAGGAGAAGCAGCTCCGCCAGCAGCTCCTCGCCCAGAAGTACCAGACGCTCATGTCGTCGTGTATCCTCTCCAACCCCGTAGAGGCTAAGTTCAACTTCGACGCAGAGAAGCAGGAGAGCGACATCCAGCTCGCCTATTTCGACTACAAGAGCATCAACGACAAGGATGTGAAGGTGACCGATGCCGACCTCGAGGCTAAGTACAAGGAGCGCAAGGAAATCTTCCGCATCAATGAGGAAATCAGAGCCATCAAGTTCGTGCAGGTGAAGAAAGTGGCTTCTGCCGCCGACCGTGCCGAACTCACTAAGGAACTCAATAAAGTGGCCGAACAGCTCAAGACTACCGACAACGCCGAGCAGGTGGTGCGTGAGAGCAAGTCGAACGTGAGCTATCTCGGTGTGCCTGTCACTAAGAATGCTTTCACACCTGACGTGGCCCGCCAGATTGACTCGCTGGCCGTGGGCGCTACCGTAGGTCCCGTGGAGAGCACACTCGACAACACCTTGAACGTGATTAAACTGCTGGCCAAGAGCTCCTTGCCCGACTCTATTCAGTATCGCATGATTATCGTGGGCGGTAAGACTGCCGATGAGACCAAAACCAGAGCCGACAGTGTGCTCAATGCAGTGAAGGCTGGCGGCGACTTCGAGGCTATAGCAAAAGTTTACGGACAGAACGGAGAGAAGCAGTGGCTCACCACTTCCATGTATGAGCGTGCCGCCAACCTCTCGGCCGATGACCGTGCTGTATACAACGCTATGAACACCCAGCTCGTGGGCGAGACCTCAAACATCGCTATGGTGCAGGGCAACGTTATCCTCCAGATTTGCGACCGCAAGGCCATGACCACCAAGTACGACGTGGCTGTGGTGAAACGCAACATCGCTTACTCTACAGAGACCTCCAACGAGATTACCAATAAGTTCAACCAGTTTGTCGCTGCCAACCAGAGCGCCGAGTCGTTCGAGCAGAATGCTCCCAAGTCGGGCTTCCAGGTGCGCGACGCTAAGAACGTGACCACCTCACAGGGTGAGATTCCCGGACTCGTCAACTCGCGCGAGGCACTCAGATGGGTGTTTGCCGCCGAGAAGGGTGATGTGTCACAGGTGTTCACCACCGGACAGAACCGTGATGAACTCATCGCCATCGTGCTCACCGATATCTATCCCAAGGGCTACATGCCTCTCTCCAATGAGGATGTGAAAAACTATGTGGAGCAGGAAGTGATGCGCGACAAGAAGGCTGAGATGCTCATGGCCAAGGCCAACGGACTGAAGAGCATCAACGATGCCAAGGCTAAGGGTGCCAAGGTGGCTGAGGTGAAGCAGATCACCTTCGCTTCGCCTGCCTTCATCTCCGAGGTTCAGGCTCAGGAGCCCGCACTCAGCGGTGCTGTCTGCGCTACCGAGAAGGGCAAGTTCTCCGCTCATCCTGTGAAGGGCAACCAGGGCGTGTATGTGTTCCAGGTTACCGACCGCAGAAAGCTTGAGGGTGCCTTCGACGTCAAGAGCTATGAGAACAAGGCGGCTCAGGGTTACATGTCGATGTTCTCCCGCATGGTGTTCAACGAGCTCGTGAACAATGCTCACGTGACCGACAACAGATACCTCTTCTTCTAACATCAAGATAAGAGCAAAAGAAAAAGAGAACTTGTCTTCAGGTTCTCTTTTTCTTTACCTTATTTTTATCATCAACACTCCCAAAACAATATATGTCTACACTCCTTCACTCCTTCATTTCTACACTCCTGAAAATCACTCCTATACTCCTTCTCCTCACTGCCTGCCATACCAACAAGACTGTCACGGCCGACAGCTCGCAGCAGAAGAGAGAGTTCAGAGGCGCATGGATTCAGTGTGTGAACGGACAGTTTCTCGGTATGTCTACCCAGGAAATGCAGCGCACCCTGTCTTATCAGCTCGACGAACTGCAAAAGGATGGTGTCAACGCCATTATCTTCCAAGTAAGACCCGAGTGTGATGCCCTCTACGCCAGTAAACTGGAGCCGTGGAGCCGTTTCCTTACCGGACAGCAGGGACAGGCTCCGTCGCCTTACTGGGACCCGCTCGAGTGGATGATACGCCAGTGCCACAAACGTGGTATGGAACTACATGCGTGGATCAATCCTTATAGGGCAAAGACCAAAACCACTCATCAGCTGGCCTCCAACCATATCGCAGTGAGAAACCCGGGCTGTGTATTCCCTTACGACGGACAGTATATCCTCAATCCGGGACAGCCGGAGAACTGCGACTATATCTGCAGGGTGGTCGACGACATCGTCAGCCGTTATGATGTCGACGGACTGCATATCGACGACTATTTCTATCCCTATCCCGCAGCCGGCGAGGTAATAGACGATGCTGCTGAATACCGCCGATATGGTGGAGGGGCGGGAAGCCTGGCCGACTGGCGGCGCGATAATGTGAATCGTTTCATTCAGCAGTTGGGAGAGACCATTCATAAGTGCAAGCCTTGGGTCAAGTTCGGCGTGTCGCCCTTCGGCATCTTCCGTAACGGCAGCGGCGATGCCTCCGGCAGCCGCACCAAGGGCCTGCAAAACTACGATGACCTCTATGCCGACGTGGTGCTCTGGGCACAGCAGGGGTGGATAGACTATTGTGTACCGCAGCTCTATTGGCAGATAGGACATCCCACCGCCGACTACAAGACGCTCATCAAATGGTGGAACGATTATGCCGCACAACGGCCGCTCTATATCGGCGAGGATGTGGAACGCACCGTGAAATACGACGACCCTGACCGCCCCGGACAGCATCAGCTCGATGCCAAAATGAAGCTTCACCGGCAGATGAAGAATGTGCAGGGCACCGTGCTGTGGTATGCCAAGGCGGCCGTCGACAATGTGGGCAACTATGGAACCAGCCTGCGCAACAACTATTGGCGCCGGCCGGCTCTACAGCCGCTGATGCCCTTTATCGACGAAAAGGCACCCAAGCATCCTAAGAAACTGAAGGGAGTGTGGACCTCCGACGGCTATATGCTCTTCTGGAAGGCACCAAAGGGTAAGTCATGGGACGACGCGGCTTACAAGTATGTGGTCTACCGGTTCGACAGTGACAAGAAAATCAATCTGGCCGACCCGTCGCACATCGTGGCTATTACGGAAGATACTTTCTATCCGCTGCCCTATAAAAATGGGAAGACGCCATGCTGGTATGTGGTCACCGCGCTCGACCGCATGAGCAACGAAAGTAAAGGTACTGTGGTAAAGGTGAAATTATAGGCCTCTATATTACATTCATCGCCCTGTGGGGCAAAAAAGTCTGATGGAGGACGGGGGTTATTCCTCGTCCTCCATCAGTTTCTCCAAAAAGTTGTCCAATTCCTGGTCCAAACCTTCCATCAGTTCGCCGCTGATAATCACGGTGTCGTCGTCGGCCAGATACAGCTCTGCCAGAATCTCTTTCTCATCGTTTTCCAGCACAAAGCTGAACGGCTTCAGAATGCCCATGTTGTCTATCATCTCATGGTTGCGCTCCAGACTCTTGCGGAGCACAGGGGTGATGTCTTCGTAGAACTGCGGGTCTTTGTTGTCTATCCAAGGCTCTATCACCACACGCGTTATCTCGTTCTCCTCATCATCGAAGGCTACCATCTCACCGCTTTCCTGCGTCACACGGAGGTGGATGTCGGTCAGGTTTGAGATGTCCTCGGTCATGGGAAACTTCTGTGCTATCTTGCGTAAAGCACGGTCTATCTGCTGGTTGGTTTGTTCGTTGGCTTTCATTATTATGGTTTTTTACGCTTTTCCTTGTTTCACTTCTTCTGAAGCTCCCGCACCATGGCGTCGACAATGTCGGCGGCCACTTCGCTCTTCGGCTTCTTGCCATAGGCTTGCTTGCCCTCGCGGCTGTATATCACTATCTGGTTGTCGTCGGAGCGGAAACAGGTGCCTTCGTTGCGCAGACTGTTCAGTACAATGAGGTCAAGGTTCTTCTTCTCCAATTTCTCCAGCGCATGCTGCTCCTCGGCATTGGTCTCTAAGGCAAAACCTACCATCACCTGGTCGCTGCGCTTCTGCTGGCCCAGGTCGCGGGCTATGTCGGGGTTGGGCGTCAGCTCCAGGGTGATGGCGCCCTTGCGCTTTATTTTGGTGTCGCTCTGCTCCGACGGACGGTAGTCGGCAACGGCGGCGCACAGAATGGCGGCATCGGCCTGGCCGAAGAGGCGCAGGGCGGCCTCATGCATCTCTGAGCAGCTCTCCACATCGGTCCTTGTCACCCCGGCAGGAGTGGCCAGGCTTACCGGTCCGGCTATGAGCTGCACGTCGGCGCCGCGGCGCTGACATTCGGCTGCCAATGAGAAACCCATCTTGCCGCTCGAGTAGTTGCCGATGAACCGCACGGGGTCTATTTTCTCGTAGGTGGGGCCGGCGGTTATGAGCACGCGCTTGCCTTCCAGGTCGCGCTTTTCCTGCAGGGCGAAGAAGGCTTCCACCCGCTCCACGATGACTTCCGGCTCCTCCATGCGGCCCTTGCCTTCCAGTCCGCTGGCCAGGGAACCGCTCTGCGGCGTGATGATATGGTTGCCGTAGCTGCGCAGTATCTCCAGGTTGTGCTGGGTGCTGGGGTGGGCATACATGTCCAGGTCCATGGCGGGGGCTATCATCACGGGAGCCTTCATAGAGAGGTAGGTGGTGATGAGCATGTTGTCGGCCACACCATGGGCCATCTTGCCTATGCTGCTGGCCGTGCAGGGGGCTATCAGCATCAGGTCGGCCCAGAGGCCGAGGTCCACGTGCGAGTGCCAGGTGCCGTCGCGCTGCGAGAAAAAGTCGCTCACCACAGGCTTGTGGGTGAGGGCCGACAGGGTGATGGGGGTCACAAACTCCTTGCCGGCGGGGGTTATCACCACCTGCACCTCGGCGCCACGCTTGATGAGCAGGCGTATCAGGGTGCACGTCTTATAGGCGGCTATGCTGCCGGTGATGCCTATTACTATTTTTTTGCCTTCCAACATAGGGTTATTACGCTCTTTTCTGTATCTTATTTCTTTACCATCTCACGCAGACGGATGCGTGTGAGCACCTGCTTGGTGTTGTTCGTGAAGTCGCCGTTCAGAATCCAGCTGTAGTAGCCGGGGTCGCGCTGCAGTACGTCGGCCACAGCATAGCCCTTGTATTTGCCGAAGTTGAACACCTCGCGCCGCACGGCATTGCCGTTCTGGTCTTTCAGTTGGCGTCCGTTGGCGTCGGTTACGACTTTCCACACGATGCGCCCGGCAAAGTCCACATTGTCGTTCGTCTTCGAGAGCTCGGCCAGCTTGGAGATGTCGTTGGGCAGACGGCGGCCTTCCTCCTCCTGGTGCTCGGCCGAGTACATGTCAAGCTGTCCCTGCAGCACCCGGTAGGTGGCTTCCGTGTCCTCGTCGGCGCGGTGGGCGGTGTAGTCGTCCTCCATCTTGCGGCCGCAGTAGAACTTGTAGGCGGCACTCAGGTTGCGGGGCTCCATCTTGTGGAAGATGGTCTGCATGTCTACCAGATGGCTTCTCGAGAAATCAAAGTCCACACCGGCACGGAGAAATTCCTCGGCCAGCATGGGAATGTCGAAATGGTTGGAGTTGAAACCGGCAAAATCGCAGCCGGCGAAGGTGTCGCGCAGACCGGCGGCCAGCTCCTTGAAGGCGGGGGCGTCTTTCACCATGTCGTTGCTGATGCCCGTGATACCGGTCACCTCGGCGGGTATCGGGCGGCCAGGATTCACAAAGTGGTTGCCGCGCTCCTCATGTCCGTCGGGGAAAACCTTGATGTATGAAATCTGGATGATACGGTCCTTAACAAGGTCAAGCCCCGTTGTCTCCAGATCGAAGACAATCAGGGGCTTATAAAGTTTGGGTCTCATCGTTGCTGTAGGTGTGTCTATGGCTAATGGCGGTGCTTTAGTCGTTCAGCAGCATCGGCATCAGCAGCATCAGTATCTCTTCGTTCTCAGGCTGCTCGGCGGGGAACACCAGACCCGAACGGCTCGGGTCGGCCAGCAGCATCACGATGTCGTCGCTCTGCAGATTGTTCACAATCTCAGTCAGGGCGCTGCCCTTGAAACCGATGCTCATCGGCTGACCGTCGTACTCGCAGATCAGACTCTCCTTGGCGCTCGTCGAGAAGTCGATGTCCTCGGAAGACAGCTCTATGCGGCCGGCCTCCAGGCGCACACGCACCAGCATGCTGCTCTCGCTGGCAAACGGCACCACGCGGCGAAGGGCGCTCAGCAGGGCGCCGCGGTCTATCGTCAGGCGGTTGGGGTTGTCCTTGGGTATCACAGCGTTGTAGCGCGGGTAGCGGCCGTCTATCAGTCGGCAGATGATGACGCCCGAGGCATAGCTGATCACGGCATGGCTCTCATCAAACTTGATTACCACGTCGCCGCTCTCCTTCGAAAGCACGTTCTTCAGCAGCTGGGCGGGCTTCTTCGGGAGAATGAACGAGGCGGGGGTGTCGCTCTTCACCGTCAGCATGCGGTTGCGAACCAGTTTCTGTGCATCGGTGGCCACAATGGCCAGGCAGCCTTCGGTCAGGTCGAAGTAGATGCCGTTCATCACCGGGCGGGAGTCGAGCTGGGCGGTGGCGAAGAGTGAGCGGCTGATGGCTTCCTGCAACTGTCCGGCGTCCATCACAATCGTAGTCACATTGCCCGAAAGGGGAACGGGACGGGGGAAGTCGTCGGCCTGGGCCATAAACTGGTACAGTCCGTTCTGGTAGTTCAGACGCACGGAGTAGTCGTCGGGGTTCAGGTCGAAGACGAGGGGCTGCTCGGGCAATTCGCGAACGGCATCGAGGATGATGCGGCTGGTGATGGCGAAGCTGCCCTCGCCGTCGGTCTCGTCGAGCGGTATCTGTGCCGTCATTACGTTCTCGCCGTCAGAGGCGGTTACCACGAGCTGTCCGTCCTTGATCTCAAAAAGGAAACAGTCGAGTATCTGCATCGTGTTCTTGCTGTTGATCACTCTCGAGAGCGAACTCAGACTGCTGCTCAGGGCGGTACTGGATAGTGAAAATCTCATTGGTCGTATTTTTTATGGTGATTGTTCAGTGTCGGTAGGAGGCTTTTAGGCCTTGCTCCACGCTTATAGCATACAAAAATACAAATTTACGCTTACATGACAAAAAATATGGAGAAAATTTCCGATTTAAAAACAATTTTCGTAATTTCGCCAACGGTTTAGGCTCCGTCGGCTCCCAGGCCGACGGCATGCCACCACGCAATTATTTAATTTTCATACATTTTTTATAAGCTACAACATTATGCAGATAGAAGGAACTGTCATACATTGCCTGCCCGCCAGAACGGGCACCTCGGCAAGGGGTGAGTGGAAGGCGCAGGATTTTGTCATTGAGACGACCGACCAATTTTCAAGGAAAATGTGCTTTACCGTGTTCGGTGAGGACCGCCTGCAGCGTTTCAACATCCAGGAGGGACAGTATGTGAGTGTGTCGTTCGATATTGAGGCCCGTGAGTATCAGGGACGTTGGTTCAACAGTATCCGCGCCTACGATGTGCGCCCGGTGGTGCAGGGTGCTCAGCCGCAGGGTGGTGATGCCTTCCCCCCGGCAGGAGCTCCTTTCGCAGCTGCTCCCCAGCAGCAGTTCCCGCCTGTGCAGCCCGCTGCTCCCCAGCAGCCCGCCGCACCGCAGCAGCCTGCCGCACCGCAGGGTGAGTCGAACGACGACCTGCCCTTCTAAGCTCTTCGAGCGTTTCCGGCTATAAACAGATATCCCCCGATTCACTGTCAACCATGAATCGGGGGATATTCGTTTGAACATGTGGTCTATCTCCTTATGATGAAGGTGCCCAGCCGGCGGGCGTGCTTCTTGTTGTGCTTGTTCATCACCCTGAGGGTGTAGACACCGTCTTTCAGACGGCGGATGTCGAGATAGTCGTTGGTTTTGATGCGGGTCATCAGTATGTTGCCGGCCATGCTCTCCACCACCAGGTAGTCGCCGTTGCGTACCTCAAGGTCGCCCTCGGGCAACTTCACCTTCTTGCCGTCGTTCTTCAGCAGGGTCATGCCTTTCGATATGCTGTGGCTCTGCATGGCGGCGCTCTCGTTGCCGTAGCGGTCCATGGCTGTCACGGCGAAGTAGTGCTGGCCGTCGTCGCCGCGCAGATGCAGTTCGGTGCTCTGCAGGCGGCTCGCTATCAGGTTGCGGGCGTCGTCTACGTCAACGGGGCAGGTGCGCGAAGCGTATACATTATAAGTAAGGTAGGGGCCGCCGCTGTGGTCCACGCCGCTGGGCCACTGCAGGTGGAGCTCCTCGCCGCTCAGCGTCACTTTCAGGTCGCGGGGCGCCTCAGGCGCATTGTTGCGCTCCCAGGTCATGGCGGGCACGAGGGCGGGGTAGCGGTCTATATAGTTCTTCATGTGGGTGTAGAGACCCTTGGTGTTGTCGGTGAAGAAGCGGCTGCGGAAGTAGCAGTGCCCCATGCCCAACTGTCTCGACACTTCTATCTCGCGGGTGATGTCGGTCAGCGGCCAGTTGTTCTCGTTGCGCGACAGCAGCCAGATGGCCAGACCGGGGGCGATGATGCGCCCGTGGCTGTTCTCTTGCCAGTTGATGGCGAAGGGATAGAAGTTGTCGCCGCGGAAGTAGAGCATCGGGAAGAGCTCGTCCATGATGCCCTCGCGTAGCCAGCCTTGTGCGTCCTGGCACACGGTGTTGTAGGCGTTCCAACCACGGCTGTCGTAGCGGCTCAGGTTGTCAAACTTGCCCAGAGGCGAGCAACTCACCTTCACCCAGGGTTTCTCCTGTTTCACCGTCGAGTGGATGCGGCGCACTATCTGCGTGATGTAGTTGCGGCCCTCGCTCTTGCTCACCGTCTGCTTCCAGTTCTCGGGATAGCGGATGTAGTCGAGGTGGATGCCGTCCACATCATAGCGGCTCACTATCTCGCGGCATATCTTGGCGATGTAGTCGCCCGTGCCGGCCTTCTCGGGATTCATGAATCCCTCGTCGCCTATCTTGCGCACCAGGGCGGGGTAGCGCTTGTTGAGCTGGGAGCAGCCGGCGGCCTTCCACTTGCCCACGGGGATAGCTACCACCCAGGCGTGCAGCTCCATGCCGCGGCGGTGGCACTGCTCAATGGCAAACTGCAGCGGGTCGTAGCCGGGGTTTTGACCGGCCTTGCCGGTCAGGCAGGCGTCCCAGGGCTCATAGTCGGAGGGATAGAGGGTGGTGGCACGGATGCGCGTCTGGAGCAGCACCGTGTTCACGTTGGCGGCGGCCAACTTGTCGAGTATGTCGCACAACTGTTGTTTTTGGCGTTCTCTGGTCGATGGGTTGGTGGCCTTGGTGAGCGGCCAGTCGAGATTGCTCAGGGTGGTGAGCCATACGGCCCGCACCTCCCGCTTCGGGGTTTGGGCATTCATTTGCAGGGCCGTCAAGGCCAGGCAGGCTATCAGAAGTATCTTACGCATAATCTTTGCAAAGTTACATCTTTTTCCCGAATTATCAGCCGTCGCCATCGCTTTTTTATCGCTTTATTCTCGCTTTCCAGCGCAAACTGTTGCCTGAGATAGAGCACGAACTGGAATGATGGGAGTGAGCGCCTTGCTGCACGTAGGTGCTGCTTCAGTCGGATTCATACTTCTTCCAGTTGCGATAGAATGAGGAGGGGGTGTTGTACCCGCAGAGGGAGGCCACCTCACTTTTGGGCATGTCGGGCGATTCGGATAGCAGCTTTTGGGCGTAGGCTATGCGCAGACGGTTGATGTATTCCTTGAATGTCATCTTTTTCCCTTCGTTGAGTGCGTATATCAGATAGGTGCGGTTGGTGCCGAGCCGGGTGGCCACATCGTCGAGCTTCAAGTCATATTGCAGATAGAGATGTTCGCCTTCAATAAGTTGGATGGCCTTGGCAATGAGAGTCGTTTCCTCCTTTTGGGGGGTGTCCGTTTCCGTAAATGTTTCGTCATGGCATGCACTCCCTTCTTGTTCTGCTGGTTGGCTTTTCTCCAACTTGCACTCCTGTACTTCCATAATTTCCTTCGCTGTCGGTTGCTGGTGCATTCCCATCCATCCGACGGCAAAGAGCACGGAGGTGAATGCCAGTGAGGGTATGGCCACCAATGGCGAATCGGCGAATGCCGAGCGACCAACCTCGTTGGCCACTATCGACATCAGCGACACTATCAAGAGCAGTATCAGTAAGTTTTTGACCCATCGGAGTGAGTGAGGCTCTGTATCAGCATAGAAATCACAGAGCTTGCGGTCGTAGTTGCGTACTTTCCTCGTACCCCATATCATGGTGACTACCACTTCAAGCGAGAACACCACATGCGATATGTCATGCACTATGGCTTGTGCCATCGCCCACGACTGCAATCCTTGGTGCTGACGTCCGTAGAGGTAGGTGTCAAGAAATTGGCGGGTTTCTTCGGGCGACATTATCACGTAGACTATGCCACTGGCTATTCCACCCGCCACAGCCGGAAAGAGTAGCACGGCGAGCCATTTGCGGCGTGACAGAAGCGGACGGGTATCGGCCAGTTCGCTGATATATATCAGGTAGAGTGGATAGACGGCAAGATTGCAGGTCACATAGACCGCATCGCAGGCGGCCACCAGGCCATTTATTCTGTGGAAATAGATGTAGTGGCAACTGTACAGCATGGTGGTTACGGCTGCCCATACCAAAAGGCATAGTATGGCGCGGTCGGACCTGCGAATATACTCCAAGGCCAATTCTATGGTGATTACGCCGCACACAATCATCGGCAGGGAAATAAACAACGATTGCAACATGTCTGCAAAGGTAATATTATACGGGCAAACAACCAAAAAAATGAACTTTTTACCGATATGTGTGCCTGTTGAAGCATCTCATGAGGAGCCAAAAAAGCATAATAAATCTTGTTTTGCAAAATATTTGCAGTTTTGCAACAGACCTAAGGCACACGGCACGTATCTTTGCATAAAGAATATTGACGGGCTGGGATAAAGCCTGGGATACACAACATAACTAAGGAAATACTTTTCGGTAATTTTTATAACCTTAAAAAATATAATTTTTATAACCTTTAAAATTTACTTGATTATGAAAAAAATTTTAATGATGATTGCAATGCTGGCTTGCATCACAACAGCCAGTGCACAGTGGAATATTGGAGGTACCGTGGGCTTCACCACTACTAAGATTGATGCAGGTGGCAGCGATCAGTCGGGCTCATCATACAAAATAGTCCCCGATATTGGCTACAGCATTAATGAGAACCTCATCGTGGGTGTGCAGCTGGGCTATTCTTCAGGTATGGCTGCTTTCGGTTCGCTTACCGTGACCGATATCAAATCGGCCATAAGCACTCTTGCCGGTGCCGCTTCCGACATAGGCAATGACTCGTACAAGCTCAATAGCTTCACCATCTCTCCATACATCCGTTACAAACTTGTGGAATATGGCAAGGCAAGCGTGGCAGTTGAGGGCTATCTGGGATACAACAGCATTAGCAGCGATGGTTCTCCTACGGTACAAAGCAGTGATGGTGGTAGTTACGGAGGCGATGACATGACATTCAATGCGTTTGAAATTGGCCTCCGTCCGGTTGCCACATTCCAGGTGAGCGACAAACTCGACATCCTCTGCAAACTTGGTGCCGTGGGCTTCATGTCGGCAAAGGAGAAAGAGTCCGACATCAAGATTACACGTTTCGGCGTGAATGTAGACTCCTACAACATCCTCTTCGGTCTTAATTTCCACTTCTAATAAACTTTCACACCTGTTATAAAAAGGGCGGCCAACAGTGCCGCCCTTTTGGTATTCACCTTATATTTAACCCTCAGGCATAGCAGCATGAAGAAGGTGATAGTCATATTTGTGGCATTCTTAAGGATGCAGTGCGTTGGGGCCCAGGTGGTGCCGGCCGATAGCACTGTAATACCGGCCGACAGCACTGCCATGCAAGCAGATTGCAAACGATATCCATTGCGTGCATTGGGCGAAGTGGCCCTCACATGCGGTGCCGTGCACAGTTTTGCCCGCTATGTCATGCGTGAGGAGTATGCCCAAAGCACGATGCATTCCATACATGACAACATGCGGTCGGGCTTCGCATGGGATGACGACAATTTCTACCTCAACAATATCGGCCATACATACCAAGGCAGCGCCTATTTCAATGCCGCCCGCAGCATAGGCCTCAGTTTCTGGCAATCGGTGCCCTACACTTTCTTGGGAGCTTTGGCATGGGAGATAACATGCGAGAAGGAGCAGCCATCCATCAACGACATGATAGTGACCCCCGTGAGCGGTGTGCTCATGGGCGAGATATCCCACCGCCTTGTGCCGGCTATAGTGGATGAGCGAGAGAGAGGTACCAAGCGTGCCATCAGGGAAACCCTTGCCGCTATCGCCAACCCCATAGAGGGTGTTCACAGACTCTTCAGCGGACGGATGTGGAAAGTGGGTCCCTGCAAATATGCCCCACCCTGCGGTACAGCTCCTGATGACGAGAGCAACACGGGATTTGAAGTCGGTTTGGGCGACCGCCTCATAGCACCAGCCAACGATTTCACGCCCGGCACCCACCAGCCCTACGCATCTTTCTCGATAGAATATGGCAATGCCGCAGACGGTGAGACACATACCAGCATCTACGATTTTTTCACTATAGATGGAACCTTTGCTTTTGGCAAGCGGCAGCATGTGCTTTCCCACCTCAACATCACCGGACGAATATGCAGCACTCCCATGAAGATGAAGGAGAATATGTCTGCCGAAATAGGACTATACCAGTTTTTCAAGTATGAGGACACCCATCTCAAAGGCGACTCCACCCGTTCGCCCTTTCCCTATGGAGAAATGGCATCTTTCGGCCCCGGCATCATCTTATCTTTCCCTCGCGTGTCGCCACATATCCGCTTGGAACAAAACCTCTTCGCACACGGGGTGGTCTTGGGGGCAGTCAAAAGCGACTACTACAAGTTTCGCAACCGCACCTATAACATGGGCACAGGATATGGAGCCTCGTCGACGAGCCGGCTCAAATGGGAAAAAGCAGGGAGCCTGCAGTTGTCAGCCTACTTCATGCATCTCTTCACATGGAAAGGTTATGAGCCCAAGCGGCCTGATGACTACACATTCGAGAACAAGCATTTCGATGTGCTCGGCGACCGCAGCGACGCCCGCCTGCTGTCAATAAGCCTCAAGGCCAGAATAAACCTGTCACAACACATGGGATTGACCGCTGGCGCATCCTACCATTCGCGCCACACCCACTACAAGCACCATGAAAACCGCCATGCGGAAAGCTGCGACATACATGCCGGGCTGGAATGGAATTTGTAGGGTTCGGGAGTTTGGGCATGCCGGACTTTTTCTTATCTGTTTTTTTGCTATTTTTGTAACATCGAGAACCACAACCTATATTCTGCGTCTATCATGCTTGTAAAAAGAAGAAATACCCCATATTGCACAAGCCGATGCCTTTACTTTATATTATGGGCTTGCTCATTGGTCGTAATATCGTGCCATTCCGATGAGGAGTGGCTCGAGCCTGTGCCTTATAAGGTCTTGAACACCATAAAGTCAACCACCGACATCACTTTCGCACAGGTGGTGAAGTTTCTAACCACCGAAGAGGGCATAACGGAAGAACAGGTACGACCCTACAAGCAGCGGATTGACATGGCAGCCCTTCGTGCACGAAACTACAAGGCATATACCATCACTTATCACACCACTGACCCAAAAGGGAACCCCGTGCTGGCATCCGGAGTGGTATATTATCCCAAATCTGGCAAGCCCAAAGGGGTGATAGAGGCTTTGCCATACAGCAAAAACAAGAGCGACTGCCCTTCCAACCGCTTGACAAATGCCGAGATAATACAGGGGATGGCGGGCTTTATAGTGGTGGCTCCCGACTTAATTGGGTTTGGCGAGACTGCCGCCATGCCTGTTCCTTTCTTCTATCATGACAATGTGGCCAAAGTGTGTGCCGATATGCGACAGGCAGCCAACGAACTGGTAAGGAATGAGTATGGACGTGACATGCCTTCCTGGACCATGATATCTGGCATCTCGCTCTCTGCATCGGGGGCTTGGGCTTTGGCACGTCATTACAGCCGCCATCCAGAGTTGGGTGTGAATGTCAGCCAGATATGGATTGCTGGAGGAGCCTACGACCCATTGGCAGTGCTGGATCACCAATTAGCGTCGCTCTACACCGATTATGTGTTCTTGCCCAGTTCGCTTTATTCGTTGAATTATTACGACGAATTGGGGTTGGACTTCTCAAAAGTTTTCAAGGGTGAACTGGCTTCGAATTATGAGCTGTGGTGCAGCGGCGATACCAATCTGTTTGACTTGTCCGACAAATTGGGCTCAGATATAAGCCAATATCTCAACCTCGACTTCTTCAGTCCCGATAATCCTGATTATCTGAGGCTAAGGCAGAGCGCGGCCAAACTCGCTATTCCAAATGATTGGATACCCGCATGCACCATCCATATCTACCATGGGAGCAATGACACTTACGTGCCCATTGAAAGCAGCAACAAACTGGTGGAATATCTGAAGTCTGTAGGGGCCAAGGTCGATTATGTGGTTACGGAGTCGGGCCACGTGGAGAGTTGTCTTATGATGGGTGCCGACTTGCTGGAGTATCTCTATAAATGATTCAAGTTGTGCTTTAGCTTGAGTTCCTGCAGCCATACCGCCCCCCCAATCTTCATCTCTCCATCACCGCATCCTCTTTTCTGAATACTATAGGGTCGGCGCGTGTGATGTTGGTTGCGGCAAACACTCCCTGGGCGCCTCCCTTGATGTTGGTGATGGGATTGGCGGTGGTGCGCTGGCTCACATTGAGCGATTGGAAATACTCCCAGCTCTCTCGGTCGAGGGTCATAAGCAGAAGGGCAAGTGTGTCGCCTTCGGCCAAAGGCATGTCATCGTCTTCGTTGGGTCCTTTGTCGATGGCTGATTCGGTGGAGCACATCATGTCGTATTCGAATTTGCCGTTCACGTTGCTGCGCCCTGAGCGGGTGTTCCATCTGAATATCTCGTCGCCACGCATCAGACGGCAGAGGTAGTAGTTGCGCTCGTCGGGGATGGGGTCCTTGCCCTTGACGCAATAGAAGTAGACGCGCTCTTTCAGCACTTTTATGTATCTGAAATACACACTGTCGATTACGGCTGTCTGCTGCATGGTGGAGGTGGCTTCGTATTGCCGTCCCTCCACCGTGGCTCTCATCTTGTAGGTTTTACCCGCTTTGGCGGTAAGTCCTGTGGCCGATAGGTAACATCCTTCATCGCTGTCGTATATGAGCTGTTCATTGGTGCCGTCTGTGCATGATATCCACACTTCTGCGTCGGGTATGGGTCGTGCGGCAGCATTGTCCATCATGGGCCGTGTCTTGTTGATGCGCACAAACACATTCTCGTTGCTTATCTGCCCCTCGATGATCACGGCGGGGACGGCTGTAGGGTAGTCGAAGTCTATCTCCCGCTGGCAGCTGGTGACGACCACAATGCAGACGAATGCCAGCATCAGGCAGCCGTAGGTCGATTTGTGATTGGTTGTCTTCATGGTTGTCAGTATTTTATAGAGTATGACACGGTGGGCACTATGCCAAAGAGGGTGGTGACGACGGCCTTCGTGCCGTTGGGTTTGCTGTCGTCTTCCTTGAAGCTTACAAAAAACGGGTTGTAGCGGTTGTAGGCGTTGAAGAGTCCGAAAGTCCACATGTGCTCCCTTTTGCCTTTCTTCTTGGTGTGGGTGGCGCTGAGGTCCAGACGGTGGTAGGCTGGGGCGCGGTTCTCGTTTCTCTTCCCGAAGTAGTAGTAGGTCTCGCCGGCTATCTCATATTTGCCGGCTGGCGCTGTCATGGCCTGGCCGGTGGTGTAGCGCCATGTGGCGGCTATTTCCCAATGTGGCGATAAAGGTGCCATCACCACTGCCACAAAGTCGTGGCGGCGGTCGTTGGAGGCGGTATACCATTGGCCGTCCATCACGCCGTCTATCTTGTTTTTCACCCACGACAGGGTGTAGGCCACCCATCCTGTCACCGGCCCGTGGTTCTTGTGTGCGGCCAGTTCCAGGCCGTAGGCCTTTCCCCTGCCGCCGGTGAGCAGTGGCTCTATCTCTATTTCTGAGTTGAAGGTCTTGCCGTCGCGGAAGTCATACACATTCTTTATCTTTTTCCAGTAGGCGTCGGCCGAGAAGTCCCAAGCCCCCTTTGGAGTCATGATGTTGAAGCCTGCTGCCACTTGGTCGGCTATCTGGGGTTTGATATAGTTGCTTATCATGGTGAGGCGGTCGATGGGCAGTGTCATCGAACTGTTGCGCACCGGCTGCACAGCTTGGGCCAGTTTGCTGTATCCGGCTTTCACTGATGCGTATGGGCCTATCTGCCATGTGAGGCTCACTCTGGGTTGTGCCACGGTGTATGTTTTTACTATCTTGCCCTTTTTGGGGTGCATCGTCTCTATGATTCTGCCGGTGTCGTCGAACTTGTAATAGGGTTTGCCGCCAAGTGCCGAAAACCATTCCATACGCAGTCCGGCCGACAGGGTGAGTCGCTTTTTGAAAAGTGAGATGTCATCGGCCAGCCATAGTGCCGAGAACCATCCGTCGCGTTTCTCTCGCTCGTGGTTGCTGACTATTCTCCATGCTGCCGATTGCACTCCTATAAGAGTGGTCTCGCCACCGGTGTTCACCGTGTGGTTTCGGGGTTGCCATGTCTGCTGGTGGCGCAGGGTGAGTTGGCGGTTGTAGCCTTGCATGCTGAGGCTGAAGCTGTAGACATCCATGCCCTGATCGGTTCCGTAGTTGCTGGCAAGCAGCTGCGTGTGTGCGTGATGGCGTGTGCCGCTGGTGTGCAGCCAGCCGATGCTTCCTGTGGTGTTGTGCCACGAGGTGCTGAGCATTTTCTCCACTTCTATGTTGTCGTAACTGCGGAAGAGCGACACCGACAGCTGGTCATCGTCGCCAACTCTGAAATTGAGCTTGGCATTCAGGTCATAAAAGTTGAGCGAGTTGTTGCGGTATTCGTTTGTCGCCTTGATGAATAAGTTGAGGTAGGAAAGTCGGCCTGCCACAAGATATGAGGAACCTTTGTCGCCCAACGGTCCGTCGGCTTCAGCTTTTGTGGATAGCAGACCCACAGAGGCCGACAGGTGGTTGCTGTGTGTGTCGCCGCTGCGTGTGGCTATGTTGAGCACCGATGACGAGCCGCCGCCGTAGCGTGCCGGCATGAGCCCTTTGAAAAGTTCGGCACTGCCCATGGCGTCGTCGTTGAACGATGAGAAAAGGCCCATCAGATGCCCTACGTTGGATACTGAAGCGCCATCGAGCAGTATGTTGTTTTGCGATGATGTGCCGCCACGCACCTGGTATCCTCCCAGTCCGTCGGCTTCGGTTTTCACTCCTGGCAGCAGTTGGAGCCCCTTGATGATGTCGCGCTCGCCAAACAGGGTTGGCAGGCGGCTCATGGTGCTGATGTCCACCTTTTCCGAACCTATCTGCACCTCTTTCACCCTTTGTGAGGCCGATTGTGAGGTCACAACCACTTCCTGCAGGGTGTCCACGCGTATGTTGTCGGTTTGGGCGCCGGCATGCTGTGGGTGAACCGTCAGCAGCACTGATGCAAGAACTACTGTGCAGTGTCTGTGGATTTTCAGATTTCCCTTTATCATTCTTTGTGGCGTCGATGGCGAAGACATCTGCGAAGAATTGGTATTGTCTTTTTAGATAGTATTGTTTTTCTTTTCAAGTGCAAATGTAGCGCAAATCGGGCAATTCTCCAAATTTTTCTGATGTAATAAAATTTCTTTCTCTTACGAAAAAACTACAATACATAAATCTTTACCTTTTTTCGGTCAAATAATTGATGAGATTATTCTTTTTATACTTTTTATTGAAAACTCAGAATGAACACTACCTTGTCGGACCGTCTGCGGGCGCACTTTTTGACCCGCAGCACCTTCCAAAAGCGGGCCGGCAAAAGGCGCAGTTCAATTCTTCCGTGCCGTCCGCGGAAGAATTGGTATGCACCGAAAAAATAACGCTATGCGAAAAGAAAGAGTAGTCGGGAACACCATAAGTCTTCAAAGAAATTTGTAAAATTAGTTCAACCAGATTCGCAATTTTTGCAATCCGGCTGTCTTCTATCTGCGGATTTGCAATCCGCATCAATAAAATTTCTGCGTATTACGATAATTTCTTTCCTTTTCCCTCCATTCACCGATTTCTTTCCTTTCCCCTTTAGAAAGATTTCTTTCAGTCCCCCTCCACAATTATATAGTCGGTCATGGCCCGCTTCTCCACCGAGAATCCGATGCCCACTTTCACCACCCGTCGCAGGTCGGTGGCGTATCTTTTGGCGTAGCCCTTGTCCTCAATCTGGTCGAGGGCGTCCTGTGCCGTGCCGTTGAGCTTCAGCTCCATCACATATATGGCGTCGGGCATGAACACCACCATGTCGGCCCGACCGCGGGCGCACTTCACCTGCGTCTGCACATACACGTTGAGCATCGAGAAAATCAGGTAGAACGACCACTCATAGAACCCTTCAGCCGCCGAAACCTCCTCCAATTTCTTCTTGAAGCCCTCCACATAGGGCAGCTCCTCTAGATAGGCCTGCAGCTCGCGCAGGGCCAGGTCGGTGTCATTGGCTCGAAGTGCCTTCCAGAAACGGGCGGCAAAGCCCATCTGCACCTCACTTCCGCGCAAACCGGTCACCGTAGGCAGCAGTCCTTCGGTGAAACCCACGCGCACCTCCTTGTTGGGAATGCCCAATGTATATTCCTGCATGAGTCGGTCGTAACTCTTTATGGTGAGATAGCCGCTCTGGTAGAGCAGTGGCAGCGCATCTATCATATTCTCTGTGGGCTGGTCGAAGGCCGATGCCGGCACATGCAAGTCGTCAAGTTTGGTGATGTCTGTGCGGAAATGCTGCATCTGCCGCAGCAGGTACGACGGCGTGCCGCTTTCGAACCAGAAGTTGCGCAGTTCGAGCTCGTTGAAGGCCTTCATCAGACTGAAAGGATTGTAGATGTCGGGCGATTTGCCGGCGAAGCGGTATCCATCGTATGTCTCGCGGAGCATCTCACGCATCTCCTGCGGCGATACCTCATATTCCTCGGCCAGCCGTGCCACGTCGGGCTGCATCTGTGTGTCAATCTCCTCACCGGTGATGCCGCAGATGGCCGCAAACTGCGAATTGAGCGTGATATTGGTGATGTTGTTGAGGGTGGAGAAGATGCTGAGCTGCGAGAATTTCGTGATGCCGGTGATAAAACAGAAACGGATCATGGCCTCATGGGCCTTCAGACACTGGTAGAACTCCTGCATCACGCGGCGGAAACCCGGCAACTGCTCCTCCTCGTGGAGCACGTCGAGCAGCGGCGCATCATACTCGTCGATCACCACCACCACCTGGCGCCCCGTCTGCTCGTAGGCACGGCGGATGAGGCCGGCAAAGACCTTCCCCGGAGTGGTCTCCGATGGCAGTCTGCCATACAAGGCTATATATGGCTCCAACTGTATTGTCAGCGCCCCGCGCAACTCTTCCAAGTTCTCCTGTCCCTTCGCCATGCTCACATCGATGTGGAGCACGGGATATTGTACCCAGTCCTTCTCCAGTTCCATCACCTTGAGCCCCTCAAAGAGGTCGCGCCGTCCCTCGAAGAAGGAGCACAGCGTGGTGGTGAGCAGCGACTTGCCGAAACGGCGCGGCCGGCTTAGGAAGACAAAGGGGCTCACCTTGGTCATCTTCCACATCAGGTCGGTCTTGTCGATATACACATAGCCCTCGTTGATGATACGTGAAAAAGTCTGTATGCCTACTGGATAACGTCTCATGATGTTGCTTGGTTTCTTTAATAAAGGGCGCAAGGCCATTCTGCGCCGCTAAATTAACGAAAAAAATCCAACCTTCAAAAAATATCTTGTAGAATTGCCCGCCCCTCTTCTCGCTTCGCTTCTTTTATTTGGCTGATTCCTGAAAAAAAACTATCTTTGTAGGCTGTAGACCCAATAAAGACCGACGGATGCAGTTGTATATTTGCTATGACATCGACAGCCTCCCTTTGGAGCAGGCCCTGCAGTGTGTTTCGCCGCAGCGGCGCACCCAGGTGCTGGCTTACAAACCTGAGGGCAGTCGGCGACGCTGTGCGGGTGCCTACCTGTTGCTCTGCCATGCCTTGCGCACAGGGTGGGGGATACACACGCTTCCGCAACTGGCCTATGAAGATGGGGGCAAACCTTACCTGCCGCAGACTCCTCATATCCACTTCAATGTGAGCCACTGCCGTGGAGCCGTGGCCTGCGTGGTCGACAGTCGGCCTGTGGGAGTCGATGTGGAGGATGTGCGCCGTTACCGCCGCGATTTGGCTGAGTATGTCTGCTCCGACGAGGAGATGTCCTGCATACTGGCGTCCGAGGACCCCGCAAAGGCTTTCATAAGTCTCTGGACCGTAAAGGAGGCCACGCTCAAGCTCACCGGCGAGGGACTGCGCAACAATCTGCGCACCGCGCTCCGACCTGATGTGTTCTGCGCCACTTTCGCGTGTGGCAGTCAGGGCTGCTTCTGCACCGTGGCCTCCTGGCAGCCTCTCGGACGACGGGATCCCATAGTGGTGGAGGCCTCGCAGCTTGTGGAAAGGGACTCTGCGAACCTGACAATGAATGGAATTTAAATTATTTATACCCATGCAAAAATTAAGACTATGGATGCTCACCGCCATTCTTGCACTATGCGGTGCCGGCGTCACGGCACAGACAGCCGATGACACCATTACTTATGTTCTTGACAGCGAGATGCCCGATGCAGGGTACTTTTTGCCCCAGCCTACCGATACGGCGGGAGTGGCCTTTATCGACGATATGCTGCAGTTTCAGTGGGGAAAGACCCAGCGCAACACCCCGCGCGGCAAACAGGCAAGCGACGAGTCGCTTTGGACGCCTGATGCCATGCGCTCGGTGCTGCAGCAGGTGCTTAAACTCGACACCATCAGTCCTGAAAAAACGCCTGCCATGTCGCGTCTGCTGGAACGCACCTACGATATAGGCGATAGAAGCACCATGGCGGCCAAAAGTCAATATGGCCGCAAAAGACCCTTCATGCAGATGAACGACCCGCTTTGGGCTGAATACGACACTGATTTTCTGCGTACCAATGGATCCTATCCCTCCGGACACACGGCTTTCGGATGGGCCGTGTCGCTCGTCTTCGCTGAGATGTGGCCGCCCCTCCAGGACCAGATTCTGCGCCGTGGTTTCCAGTTTGGTGAGAACCGCATCATTACGGGCGCCCACTACCAGAGCGATGTCACCGCAGGCTATCTCTGCGCCTGTGCCGCCGTTGCCCGTGCCCACACTAATTCGCTCCTCGAAGAAGACATTCAGGCCGCACGCGCCGAGTATGCCATGCTGAAGGGTTTCCCGGCTGAATACGACCCCGTCACGGGTGTCGACATGCCGCACGGCGAGTTCATTCTCAACGAGCCGGTCGATACCACCAGCTACCGGTATATCACCGATGTGCTGCGCTACTGGGATGCCAAGAGCCTGCGCGATACGCCGCGCGGAAAGCAGGCCGAACGGGAGGCGGAATACAGTCTGGAGATGATGTACAGCGTCTTCGGCGAGGCCATGAACATCACCATCAGCCCGGAGAAGACACCGGCCATCTGTGCCCTCATCGGCGATTTGTTCACGCGCGCCAGCGACTTTGCCGACCGCCTCAAGCCCATCCGCTTCCGCAAACGTCCCTTCGTGCAGCTGGGCGAACCGTCGTTCGTTGCGGGCGACGAGGAGAAGGAGCGGGGCAAGAGCAGCTTCCCCTCGGGACATACCAACCTGGGATGGACCATGGCACTCACCCTGGCCGAAGTGGCGCCTGAGTGCCAGGACGAGGTGCTCCGTCGCGGCTATGAGTATGGCTACAACCGCCTCATCGTGGGGTATCATTGGTTTACCGACATAGAGGCCACACGTCCTCTCTCCAGTGCGCTCATCGCTCGACTGCATGCCAACCCGTCGTTCCGTAAGCTCATTCAGGATGCTCGCAATGAGTATCTCAGCGTCACCGATGCTCTGCCCACCGTCACCTACGACGTGAAGGAGCACGTTGCCGACGATGCTGCCTACACCATCGACGGACGTCCCGCGGCTCCCGGCGAGCAGGGCATCATCATCCAGGGTGGCAAGAAGAGAGTGGTACGCTGATGGTGTGAAACGTGAGTACAAACTGAAAAAACGACTTGCAAACATGGCTTTGCAAGTCGTTTTTCGTTTTCAGCAGCACCTCGACCGAGTCAGGAGGCTTTTTCTATAATTTTCTCACACAGGTCCATATAGCGCCTCAGCAGCGAAACGTTTCTCACGTAGATATGCCACGTCAGCAGCAGCTCGCCCTGATATTTCTTCAGCTCACCAGTTATCTCGTCGATGTCTTTCCACAACTCGGCATCGGTCTTGTATTTGTGAAGCCTGATGGCGGTGTCCATGATGCTGCAGGGATGTTCCGTAAGGCGCATCTCCTTTCTGTGAACCACATCAAAAAGAGGGTAGGGGACGGCAATTCCGCTTCGGAGCCCGAGTGTGTTGTGAAACACACAATTGCTGATGTGCAGAGTGTCTTCCTCGCTTCCAGCCAGGATGCTTTCCCAGAAGCAGAGGGTCTCGTTGTTGTACATCAGATGGTGGTTTCTGCCGTGAACGATATCCTTTCCCAATTGGGCATGGAATCTTTCTGTCTCAGCAGTCCATTGTGCCTTGTTCTGGAAAGTGGATTGCGAGGGATGAAATCCTATCAGAACCTTGTCGGATTCCAGATCTTTAAGACGTCTGATCACGTCGAGGGTCGAGGCGCTGTCGTGTATATAGGTGGCTTCCAACTCGCCCTTGTCGCACACTTTCATGTAGAAAATTTCTGGTATGCCGAACTTCTTGCATATCTTGATATAAGGCACCATCTGGCTGAATGCATCGGGATAGGTGCGCTTATATTTCATAAACTCTTTCCACACCAAACTGGTTGTCGCCTCGGGAACAGGACGCCGCATCACACGCCTCACAAAATCTTTTGCTATGTCGAGCCAGGAGGGGGTGAGGCCGTCCACATCATGCGTAAGGACAATGCCGAAATTTCTTGACTTGTAGGTGATTCCCTCTCCGGCCAGCAATTTTTTCAGCAGTACCTCATATTCATTCACGATGGCCCGCTTGTGTATGCCGTTTTTTACCGTAAACAGCAACTGCTCTTTACAGTCGCCCGTCTCCTCGCGCCCTAAAAGATTCTCTTCCCATCTTGTCAGCATGAAAAAGGTGGAGGCGAAGATATCCAGTCCCACCACGACATCTCCATTGCTCTCCCGCTGCATTTTGTCTGTGCCGTAGATAATGGGTATCTCCATACCCTCGCCGTGAAAATAGGTGAGCTTGTCGGGTATGTTGGACGAATTGAGATAAGATAACGGCTCCTTGTGCAGCTTGAAGAAATGGTCCTCGAACACTATTCGCTTGTTGCCGATGGCAATCGTGTAGTCGTGTGCATCTTCTTCAAAGTTGATCTGATAGGAGGTCTTTTCAATACCCAGAAGATGATGCAGCAGCATGTCGATGGCGTAGGTACGCTCCGGCAGGTTGTCGTTGGGGCAGGTGATGTTGATCATATAAATAAAGTTATTGTCGTCCTTTTTTGCAGGCCTTCTGTCTAGCGAATGCTCCATGGAAAGGGGCCTCACATGATATTCTTTCACTTTATCGGTGTCAAGGAATAGTTCAGAATTCCAATAAATTTGCAAAATTACGAATAAACGAGAGCAAAACAAAGAATCCATTCTTTTTTTTGCCGAGTGTCAGTAATTTTTTCTCCCTATGGAGCTTGATGAGATTTTCATGAATTGTGTGGATAAACAGATAAATCGACTAGCAAATCTTGTTTTGCAAGTCGTTTTTGTTTTTTTTGCAAGTATATGGCATGATAGTTGAAAATATTTTACTATCTTTGCTAAATGATACAAATCTGTCCTCTTTTCTCTATCAGAAGGACATTGCTCCGCTTGCTCCTTCCCTCGGCGCTCCTCTTTACGATGCTGGCGGCAGGGGCCGTCGGGGCGCCTCAGGACTCTTGCCCCAAAGTGAGAATGGAGGTGCGGCGGCTGCCTGATCTGAATGTGCCGCGCACTGGCCATGCCGCGTTCTGTGCGAATGGCGAGGTGACGGTGGTGGGAGGACATACATCGGGATTCGTACCCACACAAACCGCCGAGTACTATGCCGGCGGCAAATGGCATCTCATGTCCACAGTCTATACCCACGACGACGGCCTCTATCTGCCCCTCTCCTCGGGCAAGGTGCTGCTTGCCGGCGGTCACCATGAGCCGCTGGGGATAGGGCAGACCTTCCGGGTGGAGATGTACCACCCTGCCACCCATACATTCGAGGGATTCGGATGCCTCGAGCAGAAAAGGAGCATGGCCTGCGGTGCTGAGATAGAGGGCGGAAAGGTGGTCATAGCGGGCAACTGGTATGCTGCCGACAGCCTGGAAATCTTCGACGGTATCGATGCTTTCCGGGTTTTAGGACCGATGCCCGATTCTCTGGCGTCGCCGTTTATGGTGCCGGTCGCCGGCGGCGAGGTACTGATTTTTGGACCGGCCGATAATTACGGTCGCCCCCGTCATTGCACCCACGCCCGCCGCCTGAAGGCGCCGCCGCTCTATATTCCTTTGTTTGAGAAATGGCAGCCGTTTCTTTATTATGAGGGAAAGTCGATGGCCGACAGCCGGATTGATATGGGTGAGAAAGACGAATTCGCCTACCTCCTGCCCGTACACAACGGAAAGGGCAAGGTGGCCGTGGCTTTGCTCCGCGATACGCTTTTCTCGCTCCTGCCCACTGCCACGCCTGTGCCAACGTTGCTGGAGGGCGACACCATCATCTATAATCAGCTGGTCATCAGCGACCGCAAGGCGAAACGGGCCTACCTCCCAGCCTTCTGCAAAGACCGATTCTTGGTGCTGGGCATAGATTATACGCAGTCGCCGGCGCCTCTCACCCTCTATTATTCTGACCGTATGCCGCGGCCAAGTTATTATTGTAGACCTGTACTCACCCCAGACGGTAATTTGATGATAGCCGGCGGTTATTTAAGGTTGGATGATGTATCGTCGGCCAATAATTTCAAGCCTTCGGCCAACGTATTTTTGCTGTGTGTGGGCAATACCGAGACCGCCGCAACACCCGCCGCTTGGCCGTGGATAATCGTTCCTTTGGGGGCTGTGGCCCTCATTGCAGCTCTGGTGTGGCTCATCGTCCGCCGGCGCAGCCGGAGGACATCCCCCACGCAGGACCTCGCGCCTGCATCCGACGATAATGCCACAACTGCTACACTCTATGCCAACCTGCTTCCCAGAATCTGCCACCTCATGGAGGAACAACAGCTCTTTCTCCAGCCCGACCTCAAAGTGTCGGATGTGGCGGTGGCGCTCTCTACCAACAGCCGCTATGTGTCGGAGTGTATCAAGGCTGAGTACAACTGCTCCTTCATACAGTTTGTCAATAATTACCGCATCAGCCATGCCCAGAACCTGCTCCGTCAGCAGCCCGACATCAAAATCGTGGCGCTGGCCACCGCTTCGGGATTCTCGGTCGAATCCACCTTCTTCCGCGCTTTCCGTGCCGTGACGGGCATGACGCCCAAGGAGTGGATAGCTCAAAACCACTGCTGATTTCGGGAATTGCAAGTGGGTTTTCACACATTGCAAGTTCCCGCATTCCTTTTCTTGTTATATTTGCGTTAACGTTGGGCTACAGCTGTGGCCCGCAAAAGTAGGCATTACTTACCAAAACGCTAATATATATGAGAAAAAAACTTTTGTATTTAATCACGCTCCTGCTGCCACCTCTTCTGGCGGTGGCACAGAGCAACGCCGACCTGCAGAAGGCACTGCCATCCGACTGGGGCGGATGGCAGAACCTGACTTATGGTGTGGCTGATTCCGTCCTGTGGGACTCGCATCCCAAGCCCTTGCAGGTGCAGATGGCAGGAAGCTACGTCCATGTGGCATGGATGGAGGATGCTAAACAGAACGATGGCGAGTATCCGCTCTACTACCGGCGTAGCACAGATTACGGAAAAACGTGGGAGAAAGCAAAGATCATCGCAAGAGACCAGAGCTCCAACTGGACCAGTTCCAGTACGGGCGATGATATTGCTGGCCACAACAGCCACTGGATGGTGGCCGAAGGAAAGAATGTGCATTTCCTCGTCCCACGCTTGGCCGACGATGGGCTGCACTCCGTCACCTATTATTATTCCACCGACTACGGGAAGACGTTCAAACAGAAAGAACTCTGGAAACAGGTGGCAGGAAAAGGCCATATCTTTCCAAGCCGTCCGCATGTGGCGGTCGATGGAAAGAATGTGGTGCTGGCCGTCAACATCGACCGCACCGTGCCTTACGTCTGGACTTCCACCGACGGGGGAGCCACTTTCAAGGAGTGCATCATCGATGCGTCGTTCAAAATCGTCGACCTCCAGGTGTCGGGCAAGCGGTGGACAATCCTCGGCACTTGGTCCGACGGCGGTGCCTACACCCGGGTGGAGCGTGTCTTTTTCGCCACTTCTGCCGATGCCGGCAAGAATGTGACCATCAAGGACCTGGGGCATGAGGCTGCCAACGGCAATACTTACAGTCTGGTTGAAACCAACGCAAAAGGGAATAGCTGCGTCTATAACCCCCAACTCGTGCAGCAGGGCGACATCATCGATGTGCTCTACCAGGGCTCGCTGTCCGACGGCAACGACGGCGACCCCGATCCTCGCTATGACAAGTCGCACACCCTGCACCGCCGCAGCACCGATGGCGGCAAGACCTGGAGCGGCGAGAAATACATTCCGGAGTCGACTGGCTCTCATGGCACCATTGCCGCCAAGGGCGACAATGTCTACATCGTCTCCACCAAGGGTGACAAACACGGACTCTACTATTCGCATGACGGCGGAAAAAACTGGACGTGGCAGGAGTCGTGCTCCTGGAATGTCGCCGACCAGTACAATGTCTCACGCGGCTATCAGCTCTACATCGCTCCCGACGATGCCTCCGGCCGGCACGTCTTCCTCACAGGGCCGCGCATGATTCTCTTCGAGACGAAAGACGGATTCTCCACTCTCAGCCGCAGCTTCTGCATGGGGCAGGAGGCCTGGGACAGCAAGCATAGCAACAACCACCAGCTCAGTGTGCTCCTCGATGACAAGGGCGCCGAACACTGGTTCCTGGGCTATGCCACACCGCATAAGGGGTTCAGCGACTACGACCCGTGGTACATCCTGCACCGCATCCATGAGGCGGAGCCGGCCACGGGCAACCAGAACATGGCGCTCGACCTGACCAACACGCGCGACGAATTCAACAATAGAGGGGCCTGGCACCAGGTCACCGTGCCCATGACATCCAGCCTCAGCGAAATCAGGAAGGCCACCACCGTGGAGTGCTGGGTCAGGGTCGATGAGATGAATTCGTTCCAGATATCCAGCCTCTGCCATGACACGGAGAAGAGCCTGGGTTCTGTCTACCGCGGAGGATTCTTCATGTCGGTATCCATGTGGGGAAGCAACGACAATTACTTCACCTTCGATGCCGGACTCACCACCGATAAGTCGGCCGATACGAAGGGCGTCTCCTTGCGCACACGCCGTTACCTCATCTATGATACCGGCTACTGGCACCACTTGGCCATTACTTACGATGCCGGTGCCGGTGCCGACAACTTCCGCTTCTACATCGACGGCATGCTCATGGCCTATGAGACCATGGTGGGCGACATCCTTATGGGGAAGAATCCGCTCGTCATCGGCGCCGAGGGCAACGACAACACCCAAGGCAAGGCGCTGGTGGACAACTTCGCCATCTGGGACCGCGCGCTCTCGCAACAGGAGATACAGGAGCATATCTTCAACCCGCCCACCGGCCGGGAGAACAACTGCCGCCTGCTGCTCACCTTCGACGGGTCGCTCAAAGACCAGAGCAAGTATGGCAACGACGGCATGGCCTTCAACCGCCTCGTCCTTACACCGCACGATGGCATACGGCCGCCAAAACCGGAGATGATCCTCTCCAAGGACATGACCGGCAAGATTGTGTCGTTCGCTGATGCTTCGGTCGGCGGCCAGGCTTGCTTCTGGCTGTTGCCTTATAATAGCCATCCGGGCTATTACGACTACTACAAAGGCAACGGTTGGTCGAAAAAGACAGGCGGGCACCAGCAGATTGACTTCGGCAAGAACAGCGGCACTTATTATGTCAACCTCATCACGCGCGGCACAGGCGACTGCAATGCCTATGCCACAGTAGAACAGTCGTTCACCATCGGCGGACTCTCCAAGGTGGAGCCCAGTGTGGTGGGCAAGAGCGACTACATGGGCATACGCATCTTCGGCGGCTACCAGCTCAACAGCAAGACGAAGCCCAAGGTGTTTATCAAGCAGGGCAGCACCGTCATAGAGGGCACCTGGGACATGCCCGATGGCTACGACCACACCAAGGTGACCAATGCCGCCGATATGGCCATGGCGCATTTCGACATGACAGGGCAGCCCACGGGACAATATGATGTCATCGTGGGAACCGACACGCTCTATAAGGCGCTGCAGGTCGAAGCGGGCCAATATCCCGATGTGTGGTGCCAGATAGGTGGCGGTGACAAGATGCTCATGGGCAAGTGGAAAAACTTCACCATCGAGTATGGCAATCCCACCAATGCGCCGGCCTATAATGTGCCCCTGTTCCTCTTCTTCGACGACAAGGACGGAAAACTGGAGGTGTCGTTCGACTTTGAGGTCATAAAGGGCAGCGATGCCTTCTCCGACGAGGCGGTGGAAGCACTTGAACAACTGGGCGACTACGCGCTCGTGACCGATGAGCAGGGCAACAGCATCGGCGTGCGGGGATACGCCTTCCTCGTTCCTTATGTGGCGCCCAACAGCGTCAACCAGCGCACCTTCCGGTTGAGACTGCCTGCCGATTATCCCGGCGACCGTGAGGTGAACGTCGTGGCGGCGGTCTACGACTCCTTCGGGGCTTTCTCCGATGATGATGTGGCGCCCGACAAGCTTAACAGAGCACTCGACGAAGATGACAAGGAACTCATACGCATGACCTATAACACGGAGCGCATCAACTGGGCTAACTGTGTGATGGAATATATTGGCTGGGGTGTGATAGGCGAGTCGATCAGCGTCGTTCCTTTCATGGGCTGCTTCTACAATTCCATGAGGACTTCCTATGCTTTCCAGTTTGAAGATGCCGGCACGCCCGAACGGTGGTCCAACCTGCTCTGGAACAGTGGGGGCATGTTAATATCCTGCGCCACCGATGCCTTCCCGCCCACTCTTGCGGCCAAATGCTTTGCGACACTCATCGCCTTCGCATGGAACGGCGTCGCCAACTACCAGACCTTGAAGGGCTGCCTGGCGGGCAAGAAGACCACAAAGAAAATAAAGGGTGTATTCAGCTACGACCCCAACGAGATGATAGGCCCGTGGGGTTACGACGATGTGGCTCACTACATACAGCCCATCCACCAGATGCCTTATACCGTGACCTTCGAGAACAAGGCATCGGCATCGGCTCCGGCCCACGAGGTCTTCGTCACCGATACGCTCGACGCGGCACGCTACGACCTCTCGTCGTTCTCCTTCACCGCCTTCGGATGGGCCGAAAAGCATGTCTCGCTCAATGAGTGGGGCTGCAAAGCGTTTACACGCGACGTGGCTTACACAGTGGGTGGAAAGAATATCATCGTGCGCGTCAGCGCGCAGTATGATGAGACCACGGGCGTGGCTCGTTGGAGCTTCGCCTCACTCGACAAGAGCGGCAATGAGATCGATGATCCTGACCTGGGCTTCCTCGTGCCCAACAACGACAACGGCGACGGCGAGGGATTCGTGGCCTTCACCGTCAACCACAAGGAGGGGCTGGCCACCAAGTCGCGTATCAGCAACAAGGCTACTATCGTGTTCGATGTCAACGCACCCATCACCACCAATACGTACACCAATACCATCGATACCGACTATCCGACATCGAGTATCACCGGGTTGAAAGAGAGCGACGGGAAGATTGCCGTTTCTTTCAAAGGCAAGGACGGTACCTCGGGCGTCGCCTCTTTCAATGTGTTCGCCTTCAAGAATGGCGGCGAACCTGAGCTCGTGGCCGGAAACATTACCGGCTCTAAAGTGAATGTGCCCTGCGAGCCTGGCACACACTATGGCTTCTGTGTCATCGCGACTGATAATGTGGGTTACAACGAACCGAAGGATATCGTACCCGAAATGGACATCACTACCTCCGGAACCAGCACGGCCACTACCGTCACGGTGCAGGTGGCCGAGGCGGGCTATGCCACCTTCTACGACTCGCAGCTCGACTTCCAACTGCCGGCAGGGCTGAAAGCCAGCGTGGTGAGCGGTTACAGCAACCAGAAACTGAGCTACCAAACGCTCTCCGATGGTGTGGTGCCCAAGGGCGTGGCGGTGCTCCTCGAGGCCGACAGCAAAAAGGCGGCTGCCTATACACTGACGAGTACCGAAGGGGCAAGTCCCTACACGGGCTCCAACATGCTCTATGGCAGCGATGCGGCCACCACTACGGCGGCACCGGGCGATAACATCTACTACAAACTGGCCTACGGCCCGTCGGGCACGGCACTGGCCTCCGCTTTCGGATGGTTCTGGGGAGCACAGAATGGTGCGGCCTTCCTCATTGAGGGCCATCGGGCATGGCTGGCCATCCCGAAGAATGCGGCCGCTCCGGTCTATCTCCTCGAGGGTGACGAGACCGACATCGCCGACTTCAGCTATGACGCCACGGAGCCGCAGTCTTACTTCGACTTGCAAGGAAGGCGTATCCAGCGCCCAACGGCACCGGGTATCTATCTCTATGGCAACCGTAAAGTGGTAATCAGGAAAAACTAAATAAACTATGACCATGACGATGAACAAAATGAAATATCTGGCCTTGGCTTTAATGACTGCCATGGCGTCTTTGCTCTTCTCGTGCGGTGGTGGTGATGACGACGGTGGCGGCGGTGACCCGTACACGCCGCCTGTTACCCCCACGCCGAACCCCACGGCCAAAGGGAAATTCCTCACCAAAACGCTCGACATGCCTGCCGAGGCTTCGGAAGATGTGGTCGCCCTCACCGGACTCAACGCCGCCATCTCTCGCACGGCGGGCTCGGCTTCCTGGCTCACCATCACGCCGCTTTCCTACGTGTCGGGTGCTCCGCAGATAAAGGTGGCGGTTACGGCCAATCTGCAGACGGAAATCCGGCACCAGGACGTCACCTTCTATGCGGCCAACGACACGCTGTTGCTCACGGTGCGCCAGAACGGTGCCAAAGCCGGTGGCACCGATGTCACCGACCCCAATGATACGCCCACCGACCAGCCGGCCTACGCGCCCCGGCGCTGACGACTTGATACCATGCTGCCTGATAATAGCGCCATGCGATATTATCTGCTCAATCTTAGAGGGTGTGCCATCGAAAGGCACACCCTCCTTTACATGAGTTAGCGGAAACGGAAAGAAATTTTCAAAATTTTTACTGAAAGAAATACTCATAATACTCATAAATATTTATCTGAAAGAAATACTCATAATACTCATAAATATTTATCTGAAAGAAATACTCATAATACTCATAAATATTTATCTGAAAGAAATACTCATAATACTCATAAATTTTTATCTGAAAGAAATACTCATAATACTCATAAATTTTTACTGAAAGAAATACTCATAATACTCATAAATTTTTATCTGAAAGAAATACTCATAATACTCATAAATTTTTACTGAAAGAAATACTCATAATACTCATAAATTTTTACTGAAAGAAATACTCATAATACTCATAAATTTTATCTGAAAGAAATACTCATAATGCTCATAAATTTTTACTGAAAGAAATACTCATAATACTCATAAATTTTTATCTGAAAGAAATACTCATATTTTATTTCCGAATAATTACGATAATTATGGAAATTTCTGTCCTTTCTTTGAAAAATTTCTGACAATTATGAGAATTTCTTTCCATTTCCTTCAATTCCCGATTTCTTTCCATTTCCTTCAATTCCCGATTTCTTTCAAGTCCCCCTTCAGTGTAAAAGTCTTTTCAAAAATGACAATTAAAAGTAAAAAAGGTATAGTATTAGAGAAAAAACGTTTAATTTTGTAGCTCGTAATCGTATCTTCAGCAATTAATCTACTATACAGCTACATGAAAAGAATCGTATCGGCATTTTGCCTTCTCCTCGCCCTCTCGGCCGCCCAAGCACAGGTGCAGGGACCGCTCGAGGATGTGAACAAAGTCAAAGACTTGACGTTCGACTCTCTTGCCAAGGCGCAGACAGCAAGACCCGTGCCGGGGTCGAGTAGGGTAGGCAACCACCCCGTGCTATTCCTCATAGGCAACTCCACCATGCGGAACGGCACGCTCGGCAACGGCAACAACGGACAGTGGGGATGGGGATACTATGCCCACAACTACTTCGACGAGAACCGCATAACGGTCGAAAACCAGGCTCTCGGCGGCATGAGCAGCCGCACCTTCTACACCAAACTGTGGGAACCCATCCGGCAGGCCATCCGGCCGGGCGACTGGGTCATCATCTCCATCGGTCACAACGACAACGGACCTTATGACGAAGGACGGGCACGCGCCAGCATTCCCGGCACAGGAACCGACACCCTGCGCGTCACCATCAAGGAAACCGGCGTGCAGGAAACCGTCTATACCTACGGCGGCTACATGCGTAAGTATATCGACGATGTGCGCCGCGCGGGCGGACATCCCATCCTCATGTCGCTCACACCGCGCGATGCCTATGGCGACGACGGACGCATCGTGCGCAAACCTCACTCGCAGTGGCTCAGTGAGGTGGCTAAGGCCGAAAATGTGCCCTACATCGATCTCAATGAGATTTCAGGTGCCAAACTCGACGGCTACTCCAAGTGGAAGGAGAAATATCACTTCTACGGCGACCATATACACACCAGCCGCTTCGGAGCTGAGATGAACGCGCGCTCGGCGGCCGAGGGACTGGCTGCCAGCACCGACCCGCAACTGGCTCCGCTGCAGGCCATGATGAAGAATGTGGCGCTCCCCGTGGTGGCGCTGCCGGCTGGCTACAACCCGGCGCTGCCCACCGTCTTCATCACCGGCGACAGCACGGTGAAGAACGAAGACAAAGACCCCGACGGCATGTGGGGATGGGGCGCTGTGGCCAACACGGTGTTCGATGAAAGGAAAATCAATATCGTCAACTGTGCCAAGGCGGGACGCAGCACGCGCACCTATCTTAATGAGGGCAGGTGGGAACAGGTGTACAACTCACTACGGCCGGGCGACTTCGTACTCATACAGTTCGGACACAATGACATCGGACCCATCGACAAACCCAAGATGCGCGGCGTGATACCCGGCACCGCCGATACCTGCCATGTGTACAAAATGGCCGACTCCGGACGCTACGAGATGGTCTACTCCTTCGGATGGTACCTCCGTAAGTTTATCGACGATGTGCGTGAGAAGGGCGCCACCCCCATCCTCGTGTCGCTCACACCGCGCAACGAATGGCCCGGTGGCCACATCGAGCGCCGAAACGACACCTACGGCACTTGGTACCGTGAGGTGGTGGAACAGACCGGCGTGGAGTTCGTCGACATGCACAACATCACTGCCGACTTCCTCGACCGGAAGTGTGGCTCCAAAGAGAAGGCCATGCCTTACTACAACCACGACCATACACATACCTCGCTGCTCGGCGCCAAAACCAATGCCAAGAGCATGCGAAAGGGGCTCAAAAAGATAAAAAGCCCGCTCGCCAAGTATCTGCGGTAACAAGTCACTGTCGCTGACAGTTTGTCAACCGGTCGACAGCCAAATAATAGTGTGCCGTGCCAAATTTGCCTCAAAATGGCAGTTTGGCACGGTTTTCGCTATAATGACGGGTGTAAGTTGAAAATAGCAATAACCAAATAAAAACAACAATTATGAAAATTCAACCATTAGGCGACAGGGTGCTCGTGCTTCCCGCACCCGCAGAAGAGAAAATCGGTGGTATCATCATTCCTGACACCGCTAAGGAGAAACCCCTCCAGGGCACTATTGTGGCTGCCGGCAAAGGCACCAAGGACGAGGAAATGATTCTCAAAGAGGGCGACACCGTGCTCTATGGCAAATATGCCGGAACCGAGCTGGAGTTCGAGGGTGAGAAATATCTTATGATGCGTCAGAACGACGTGCTCGCCATTATCAACAAATAATAACGTAAAACACAAAAAACAGCAAATACTATCATGGCAAAAGACATTAAATTCAATATCGAAGCCCGCGACCTGCTCAAACAGGGTGTGGACCAGCTGGCCAACGCAGTGAAAGTGACCCTCGGACCGAAAGGCCGCAACGTGGTGATTGAGAAGAAGTTCGGCGCACCGCAGATTACCAAGGACGGTGTCACTGTGGCCAAGGAAATCGAACTCGAAGACCACTTTGAGAACACTGGCGCACAGCTCGTGAAGAGCGTGGCCTCCAAGACGGGCGACGATGCCGGCGACGGCACTACCACCGCTACCATCCTGGCACAGAGCATCATCAATGAGGGTCTCAAGAATGTCACCGCAGGTGCCAACCCCATGGACCTGAAGCGTGGTATCGACAAGGCCGTGAAGGGCGTGGTCGACTATGTGGCTACCGTGGCCGAGAAAGTGGACGACAACTACGACAAGATTGAGCAGGTGGCTACTGTCAGTGCCAATAACGATAAGGAAATCGGTAAACTCCTGGCCGATGCCATGCGCAAGGTGTCGAAAGACGGCGTCATCTCCATCGAGGAGAGCAAGAGCCGCGACACCTATATCGACGTGGTAGAGGGTATGCAGTTCGACCGCGGTTACCTCAGCGGCTACTTCGTGACCGATCCCGACAAACTGGAGTGTGTCATGGAGAATCCCCTCATCCTTATCTACGATAAGAAAATCAGTAACATCAAGGAGTTCCTCCCCATCCTCCAGCCGGCTGCTGAGAGCGGACGCCCGCTGCTCGTCATCGCTGAGGATGTCGACTCTGAGGCTCTTACCACACTCGTGGTCAACCGCCTGCGCTCAGGTCTCAAAATCTGCGCCGTCAAGGCTCCTGGATTCGGCGACCGCCGCAAGGCAATGCTCGAGGATATCGCCATCCTTACCGGTGGTACCGTGGTGAGCGAGGAGAAGGGACTCAAACTGGAGCAGGCTACCATGGAGATGCTCGGTACATGCGAGAAAGTCACCGTGTCGAAAGACAATACCACCATCGTGGGCGGCGCCGGTCTCAAGGAGAACATCGCCAACCGTGTGGCGGCCATCAAGAATGAGATTGCCAACACCACCAGTTCCTACGACAAGGAGAAACTGCAGGAGCGTCTGGCCAAACTGGCAGGCGGCGTGGCAGTGCTCTATGTGGGTGCCAACAGCGAGGTGGAGATGAAAGAGAAGAAAGACCGCGTAGACGATGCCCTGCGTGCCACACGCGCCGCTATCGAAGAGGGTGTCGTGGCCGGTGGCGGTACCACCTATATCCGCGCACAGGAGGCCCTGGCCGATGTCGTGGCCGACAATACCGACGAGCGCACGGGTGTGGCCATCGTGTGCCGCGCCATCGAAGAGCCGCTCCGCCAGATTGTCTTCAATGCAGGTGGCGAGGGTGCCGTCGTGGTGCAGAAAGTGCGCGAGGGCAAGGGCGACTTCGGTTACAATGCCCACAGCGATGTGTATGAGGACCTGCGCAAGGCTGGTGTCATCGACCCGGCAAAGGTAGTGCGCGTGGCCCTGGAGAATGCCGCTTCTATCGCCGGCATGTTCCTCACCACTGAGTGCCTCATCGTCGACCATCCCGAGGAAAAACCGGCCATGCCCATGGGTGGCGCACCGGGAATGGGTGGAATGATGTAAAAACACCGTAAATTGACAAGCCTGTATGGCAAATTATAGCGGGAAACTGCATTTTTTTGCAGTTTCCCGTCTTTTTTGCAATTTTTTTTGATTTTTTTCAACAAAGTGAGATGCGGTTTCGGTTTTTTGCCGTATATTTGCATCGAAATATAACGTGGAGATATGTTTTTCTCCATTGTTGTGTCTTCATAGGTAATGAAATTTGAAGTACCGGAGTGATTCCGCGAAGCATATTTTTTTGATTTGTTTTAGTAGATTAGTTTTTAAGTAGTTTGTTTTTGAAAATCGGTTGTCGGGACGACATCCGATTTTTTTTGTCTCTCTTCTTTCTGTTCTTTTCCCCCCAAAAACTATCTCTCTAAAACTATCTCTTCAAAACTATCTCTTCAAAACTATCTCTTCAAAACTATCTCTTCAAAACTATCTCTCACAATCCTTTTTCTTAGGATATTTCCTTTTAACTTAGGATATGTCCCTTTAACTTCCTTTTAACTTCCTTTTAACTTCCTTTTAACTTCCTTTTAACTTCCCACTGGTAATGTCTACACTCCTACACTCCTCTACTCCTACACTCCTAAAATCCTTTTAATCTATTTTCTATGATTTTAAATCAAATTGTAAGGTCTGCGCTGATGCTTATGCACTATCTTTGCAAACGTTCAGACGAACTACTAACAGATACCTACCTATATGACAGAAAAACAGACTTACTTTGCCGTTGACCTGGGAGCCACCAGCGGACGTACCATCATCGGCACGCTTGAGAACGGTAAATTCTCACTCGAAGAGCTCACACGCTTCGACAACAATCTCATACACACTTGCGGACATTTCTACTGGGATATCTTCGCCCTCTACAACGAGGTGATCCGCGGACTGAAGTTGGCTGCACAGCGCGGCATCCAGCTCACCTCCATCGGTATCGATACCTGGGGCGTCGATTTCGTGCTCATCGGCGATGACGGCGCACCGCTGCGTAACCCCATCGCCTACCGCGACCCTCACACCTTCGGACGCATGGAGGAGTATTTCGAAAAGTGTGTCGACAAAAAAACTGTCTATGACATCACCGGCATACAGTTCATGAACTTCAACTCGCTGTTCCAGCTCTATGCCATGCGCTGCAACAACGACGCCGCCCTGCCTCACGCCAAGCACATCCTCTTTGTGCCCGACGCACTGAGCTATATGCTCACCGGACAGGTGGTGTGCGAGTATACCATCGCCTCTACCTCGCAGATGCTCGACCCGCGCACCGGCGACCTCGACAGCCGACTCCTCCAGAGTGTGGGCATCGAGCGCAGCCAGTTCGGTCCCATCGTGCAGCCGGGCACCGTCATCGGATGCCTCACCTCCGATGTGCAGAGCGAGACGGGACTCGGAGCTGTGCCCGTGGTGGCCGTGGCCGGGCACGACACCGGAAGCGCCGTAGCAGCCGTACCCGCCGCCAACGCCCACTTCGCTTATCTGAGCAGCGGCACCTGGAGCCTCATGGGCATCGAGACACCCCAAGCCATCATTGATGAGGTGAGCTATGAGCGCAACTTCACCAACGAGGGCGGCATCGAAGGCACTACACGCTTCCTGAAAAACATCTGTGGCATGTGGCTCTATGAGCGCTGCCGCAAAGAGTGGACCGATGCACCCAAATCGCATACCGAACTGCAGGCACAGGCCATGGAGGTGACGCCATTCCAGAGCCTCATCGATCCCGATGACCCCTGCTTTGCCAATCCCGCTTCCATGGTCGACGCCATACAGCAGTATTGCCGCAACACCGGGCAGCACGTGCCTGAGGGATATGCCGAGATATGCCGCTGCATCTTCGACTCCCTCGCACTGCGCTACCGCCAGGTGTTCGGATGGCTCCGCGAAATGGCCGGATATCCCCTCGATGTGCTGCACATCATCGGAGGCGGTTCGCTCAACGAGTATCTCGACCAGTTCACGGCCAATTCCTGCGGTGTGAGAGTGCTCGCCGGACCGCAGGAGGGCACCGCCATCGGCAATGTGATGCTCCAGGCCAAGGCCTCGGGCGCGGTGGCCGATGTGTGGCAGATGCGCTCCATCATAGCCAACAGCCTCCAGCTCAAGGAGTTCCTGCCCAAGGATGCCGAAGTGTGGGAGAAGGCTTACCAGCGATACCTCGAAGTGACTTCAAAATGATATAAAACCTCAAAACAAACCTAACTTATAATGAAAGCAGAACTGATTGAAAAAGCTTATGCCGTAGCAAAAGACCGCTACGCAGCCATCGGTGTCGACACCGACCAAGTACTTGACCTCCTCCAGAAGCAGCAGATCTCCCTCCACTGCTGGCAGACAGACGATGTGGTGGGCTTCGAACGCAACGAGGCACTGAGCGGCGGTATCCAGACCACCGGCAACTACCCCGGACGCGCACGCAATATCGATGAGGTACGTCAGGACATCGAGTTCGTCAAGACACTCCTCGCCGGCAACCACCGCCTCAACCTTCACGAGATCTATGGCGACTTCGGTGGCAAGTTCGTTGACCGCGACCAGGTGGAGCCCTGCCACTTCCAGAGCTGGATTGACTGGGCAAAGGAGAACAACATGAAGCTCGACTTCAACTCCACCAGCTTCTCGCACCCCAAGAGCGGCGACCTGACCCTCTCTAACCCCGACAAGGCCATCCGCGACTTCTGGATTGAGCACACCAAGCGCTGCCGCCGCATCGCCGATGCCATGGGTAAGGCGCAGAACGATCCCTGTATCATGAACATCTGGGTGCACGACGGCAGCAAGGACATGCCCGTGCAGCGCAAGAAATATCGCGAGATCCTCGCCGCATCGCTCGACGAGATCATGGAGGAGAAACTCGACGGCGTGAAAAACTGCTTCGAGGCCAAACTCTTCGGTATCGGTCTTGAGAGCTATACCGTGGGCTCGCACGACTTCTTCACCGCCTACTGCGCCACCCGCAAGCAGATGTACACCCTCGACACCGGCCACTATGAGCCCACCGAGAATGTGAGCGACTTCGTGTCCACACTGCTCATGTATGTGCCTGAACTGATGCTCCACGTGAGCCGTCCGGTGCGCTGGGACTCCGACCACGTGACCATCATGAACGACCAGACGCTCGACCTCTTCAAAGAACTGGTGCGCGCCGACGCTCTTGACCGTGCTCATGTGGGTCTCGACTACTTCGATGCTTCCATCAACCGCATCGGTGCCTACATCATCGGTACACGCGCCACTCAGAAGTGCATCCTCCAGGCACTCCTCGAGCCGAAGCAGAAACTCCGCGAGTATGAGGACAATGGCCAGTACTTCGAGCGCCTCGCTCTCATGGAAGAGGCCAAGTCGATGCCGTTCGGTGCCGTGTTCGATTACTTCAACCTCAAGAACAATGTGCCCGTGGGCGAGGAGTTCATCGCCTGCATCCAGCAGTATGAGAAAGAAGTGACAAGCAAGAGATAATGGAAATCGTTATCGGACTTCTCATCATAGCCATCGGCGCCTTCTGCCAGTCCAGTTGCTATGTGCCCATCAACAAGATAAAAGATTGGAGCTGGGAGAGCTACTGGATTGTGCAGGGCGTCTTCGCCTGGATTCTCTTCCCGCTGCTCGGTGCCTTGCTCGCCGTGCCGGCCGGACACAGCCTCACCGAGCTCTTTGCCTCGAGCCCCTCATTCAATATCTGGATGACGGTCTTCTTTGGCGTGCTCTGGGGCGTGGGCGGACTCACCTTCGGTCTCAGCATGCGCTATCTCGGTGTGGCGCTCGGACAGAGCATCGCACTGGGCACCTGCGCCGGACTGGGCACCATCATGGGCCCCGTACTCCTCAATATCTTCTTCCCTGAGCTCAACGCGCTGCAGTCGCTCACATTCGCCGTCATCGTGGGTGTGGTGGTCACCTTGCTCGGCATCGCCATCATCGGCGTGGCCGGCTCCATGAAGGCCGCATCGCTCTCCGAGGAGGAGAAGAAGGCGGCCGTCAAGGACTTCAACTTCCCCAAAGGCATCGCCATCGCGCTGCTCGCCGGTTTCATGAGCGGATGCTTCAACGTGGGACTGGAGTTCGGCAAGGACATCCACTTCGCCGAGACCCCCGACATCTACAAGACACTGCCCGCCACACTGCTCGTCACCCTTGGCGGCTTCGTCACCAATGCCATCTACTGCTTCTACCAGAACAGCAAGAATGGCACCTGGGGCGACTATAAGAAGGGAAAAGTGTGGGGCAACAACCTGCTCTTCTGTGCCCTCGCCGGAGCACTGTGGTACAGCCAGTTCTTCGGACTGTCCCTGGGCAAGGGCTTCCTTACTTCTTCCGAAGTGCTCACAACCCTGGCGTTCTGCATCCTCATGGCACTCAATGTGGTGTTCTCCAATGTATGGGGCATCATCCTCAAGGAGTGGAAGGGCTGCTCGCAGAAAACCATCGCTGTGCTCATCATCGGCATCATCGTGCTCATCGTGAGCTCCTTCCTGCCGCAGCTCATCTGACCGGCAGGCGTCAGCTAAAATAAAGAGGCCGTAGGATGCTCCATCCTGCGGCCTCTTCTTGGCTTATGGTGCCTTACTTATTTCGGCAGATTGAAAGCCACGCTCATCTCTTTCATCTGGGCGTCGCTCATACCCTCGGGCTCAAAGCCCATGCTCTTGGCGGCAATGTATATCTTGGCACTCTTCGAGAGCACGTCTATCTGGTCGAAGGCGTCCATCACGTCCAGACCCTGGGCAAACACGCCATGCTTCTCCCACATCACCACGTCATACTCGTCGAGCTCCTTCAGTGTGGCGTCGGCCAGCTCCACACTGCCGGGCAGCGTGTAGGGGATGATGCCCAGACCCAGCGGGCAGAAAGCCTTCGTCTCGGGTATCATGCTCCACAGTATGCGGGTCAGCACGTCCTTCTCCAGGAAGGCGCGGTTGTGGCTCATGGCCACCAGCTCGATGGGGTGGGTGTGAACGGTGGCGTTGTAGGGCGAGCCCTTCTCTATCAGATGGTTGTGAACGGTGAGATGGGAGGGCAACTCGCTCGTAGGCTGTACCAGATTGTCGGCGATAATCTCATAGCTCGCGCAGTCGTCCAGAATGCGGATCACACTGCCGTTGTCCATCGGCCAGCGGGCCAGGTCGCGCATGCGCTTGCCGGTGCCTTTGCAGTAGAAGTAGCAACCCTTCAGATAGGGAAGGGTGGTGCCTATCTGCTTCACCTCGCTGATGGCGGGCATCGCGCGAACCTCGTCGTCAATGAATTTTGTGATGTTCACGGTGATGTTGCCGCCGTTGCGCTCGGCCCAACCGTTCTGCCACAGATAACCAGCCACTTCGGCTATCTTCTCTACCTCGCGGCGCAGGGCGTCGCGGCCTTCCAAAATACTTTTCATTGTGCTTTTCTTGTTTTGTTTGATTTGTTCTTGATGCAAAAATAGACTTTTCAACACCAAAAGGGGCAAGAATTTTGATATTCTTACCCCGATTATTGTCACTCGGCCTGCTTTTGGGTGCTCTGCCTGAACTGGCTCGGCTTCATGCCCGTCTTGTTGCGGAACTTCGACGAGAAGTAGTCGGGCGAGTCGAAGTTCAATTGATAAGCTATCTCCTTGATACTCAGACTGGTGGTCGAAAGCATCTCTTTGGCGCGCTGTAACCGCAGGTCCTGTTGATACAGGGCGGGAGAAATGCCGGTAAACTCCTTGAAGAGCTTGCGGAAGTTGGAATAGCTCACACCCAGCTCGCTGGCCACCTGCTGGATGGTGAGGTCGCTCTCCAGCGCCTCGCGTATGCGGAGGCGGGCCTTGTTGATCAGATTCACATGAAATTGGTTGCGGTTCAATATGATGTTGCGCTCCAGCGAGTACATCATTCCTATCAGGTGGTTCACAATGCCGGCCAGCAGCTGCTGCGAGTAGGCGGCCTCTTCCATGGCGGCCTGAAGGGCTTCCTCATAAAGGTCCACGATGCTCATCGAAAAACCGATGGGGTGGATGGGGCGTTCGGCCGAGAGGAAACCGCCATGCACGCGGTCGTCCATGTTGCGGCCTTTGAAACCTATCCAATAGCTTTTCCATCGCTTGCCGGGAAGTGGTCCGTACGAGTGCCATTCGCCGGGGAAGAGAATGAAGATGTCGCCGGGCTTCAGGTGGGCGTCCTTCACGTGGTTGGAGCGGAAAAATCCTTCGCCCTCAATGAGATACAGTATCTGATATTCCTGCAGGATGCGCCCGGCCTCCATCTGGAAGTAATAACCGTCGGCATGGCCGCGGGTGGGGTAGGGCTCGCCGGCCTCCACTTCGTCGTATCCCACTGTGCTGATGGTTAGTCCCCACAGTGCGTCGCGTTCATTGGCTACAAGATATTTGCTTTTTTGCATAGGTTTTTCGTATGTGTCGCTTGCCGCTTTTTCGCGGCAAAGTTTTCATTGGTTATAGATTATGCAAATATAATAGATTTTTGCTAAATAAACTATTCTTTTTGATAAGTTTTAACAGAAATTCAGCCATTTCCTGTCGATTTGCTTCCGTCCCATCTTCCCATCTTAATTTTTAATATTTCATTTTTAATTTTTAATCTTTTCTCTTTCCTATCTTTCAAAGCACGTTCTTTTATGAACAATTACGTCAATTACGATAATTTCTTTCATTCCCCGCACCGGAGGTGCCAATTTTTCTTTTCTTTTTAATTTATTATTTCATTTGCCAATTTCCCCATCTTAATTTTTCATTTTTAATCTTTTCTCACCGTAATGTGCAGGCAGGTTTGCTTCGTCTCATAGCGCACGTAGCACCGCCCTTGCTCGCGCAGGCGGTTCACTGTCTCGCCAAGCAGGTATTTCAGTTGGGCGGCGGTGGCTTTCTTGCCGCTCACATAGTGGAAGCGGCGGTAGGTCAAGTCGAAAGTAGTGGCATGGCAGTGGGCAGACTTGGCCACAGCGTTGCTGTTCACTTTCATCAACCGCCGCACATCGTCTTTCGTGCGGAGCACCGAGGTCACGATAATCTTGTATTCGCCCAATTTGTGCTTGCGGAGTGATTTCTGGAAGTTCTTACCGATATCTTTCAGCAGCTTGGCGGCCGAAGGGGTGAGATAGGGCACCGAGTGCGTGAGCGCATCCACATCGTAGTAGCGGCAGGCTTCCACCAGCCGCAGGTGCTGCTTCACTTTGTCCAGCTGCGAGCGGTCCTCGAGCGGCTCTATGCCGTATTTCTTGGCCGAGGCCAACTGGTGGGGGTTGTTGTCGTTGAACCGGAAGGGAAAGGTCTCCGGCACTGTGTCGCGGTGCGTGGCGCAGGAAACTGTCAGCAGACTGAGCAGCAGCAACAGGCGGGGCAGGGTGCGAAAAGGGTGTCTCATCATTGGATATCGTTGGGTTAGGACGCAGTTTATCTTTGTATAATTAATGCAAAGATACTGTTTTTTTTGCTATTTCGTCAGAATTACCTAATTTTGCAGACAAGATGAAGATGATGAAAATTACCCATTTACTGGTGCTGCTCGTGGTGTCGGCTGGCCTGCTCTACCTCACAAGGTCGTTCTGGATGTCGCTCGGCATCATGATGCTGCTCCTGCTCGTCGATGCCCTCCTGGCACAGTATGAGCGCAAACACCGGTCCAAAGACGATGACACCTCATCCGAACGGGACTAACGACGTGCTTCTCTTCAGCGGAGCCTTCACGTCGCGGCTGCCCCTGCCTTTCTTCAGCGGGGGCATACAGGCCGGCGTGCCGCACGAGGCACAGAATTTCCCCGGCGAGCTCATCGACTTCAACGAGCGCTTCATCCGCCACCCCGACGCCACTTTCTATGCGCGCGTAGATACCGATGCGCTGCAGGCTGTGGGGGTCATGAGGGGCGACCTCGTGGTGGTCGACAGGGCCGAGACACCGCAGCATGGCGACCTGGTGGTCTACTATGCCGAAGGGGCATTCCGCATCGGTGCGGTCGACTTCTCACACAAGCAAGAGGGACGAGTGCTGCTCCGGCAGGCCGACCCCGCAGCCAGGGTGTTCGAGTTCCCGGCCGATTCTTTCCAAGAATGGGGGGTAGTGGTGTGCAGCATACGGCGGCGCACCTGAAAGCTTGCTTCTCTTCTGTTTAAGGTGGGTTCTATTAATTATGTCGAGGCGATTTTTGATTTTTAGTCGTGTGCAGAGTGTAAGTTGAAGAGGGAGTATAGCGGGCTATACGACCGATGAGACTTGACGCTATGCACACGAATAAAAACAAAAAGCGACCGAAACAAATTCTATGGAATACTGCCTTTAATATCAAACAGAATTAATAGAACACACCTTAACCGAATAGATCAATGGAAAAACTGCGAGATTTATATGTACGCTGGCGGGGCGAACAGCCCGCCGATGTGGTGCGCCTCGACGGCGCCGGTTCCAACAGGGCTTACTACCGATTGCTCGGTGCCGACGGCTCTTCCGTCATAGGGTGTGTGGGTACCAGCCGTGAGGAAAACCATGCCTTCGTCTACTTGGCAGGGCATTTCACCGCACTGCAACTTCCTGTGCCTGAAATTTTGGCGGTCGACGACGATGAGATGCGCTACCTGCAAAACGACCTCGGCGCCACCTCGCTCTTCGATGCGCTGAAGGGTGGAAGAGAGGCGGGCGGACAGTATGGCCCCCGCGAGGTGCAGCTCCTCGAAGACACCTTGCGCCGACTTCCGCAAATACAGTTCTGCGGCGCACGCGGACTCGACTGGAACCAGTGCTATCCGCAGCCGGCTTTCGATGCCGACAATGTGTTCTTCGACCTCAACTATTTCAAATACTGCTTCCTAAAGCCGTCGGGACTCGACTTCCATGAGATGCGGCTCGAGGAGGACTTCCGGCGGTTGGCTGCCGACCTCATTGCGGCGCCCTCCGAGGCGTTCATGTACCGTGACTTCCAGGCGCGCAACGTCATGCTGAGCGACGACGGGTCGCCGGCATTCATCGATTTCCAGGGCGGGCGGCGCGGACCGTTCTATTACGACCTGGCCTCGTTTCTATGGCAGGCGTCGGCACGCTACAGCCCTGAGTTGCGCAGCCATCTCATCGATGTCTATTGCCAGGCGATGGGGCAGTATGCCGAGGTGCCGCCAAAGGAGGTGTTCCAAAAGCAGCTCTCGCTTTTCGTGCTCTTCCGTACGCTGCAGGTGCTTGGCGCCTATGGCTACCGCGGATTCTTCGAGCGGAAGCGACATTTCATCCTCTCCATTCCGCCCGCTATCGACAATTTACGTGCACTGCTCAGTGAGCAGTTCCCCTATCCGTATCTCACAGAGGTGCTCTATGGGCTCACAAACCTGCCGCGCTTCGCTGCGAAAATCGAAGCACAGCCCAGCAAGTCGCGCTACGACGGGCAGGGACCGCTTGTGGTGCGCGTCTACAGCTTTTCATATAAAAAAGGGATTCCCGCCGACCCCTCGGGCAACGGCGGGGGATATGTGTTCGACTGCCGAAGCACGCATAATCCAGGACGCTATGAGCAGTACAAACAGCTTACGGGGCTCGATGAGCCGGTGATAAGATTCCTGGAGGACGACGGCGAGATACTCACCTTCCTCGACAGCGTCTACCGGCTGGCCGATGCACATGTGGCACGCTATCTACAGCGAGGCTTCACTTCACTCATGTTCTGCTTCGGATGCACCGGCGGGCAGCACCGCAGCGTCTACAGCGCACAGCATCTGGCTGAACACCTACACAATAGGTTCGGCGTGAAAGTGGTGGTGGAACACAGAGAACAGCACATCACACAGGTGCTTGAACCCCGATAGATGAGTTAATCTTGCTCCCGGCGGTACTGAAGGGGATTTTTGCCTCTGTTGCGCTTGAAAAACTTGCTGAAAGCGGCCTGGTCGGAAAAGTGAAGCTCCTCGCTGATCTCCTGCATGCTCTTGTCGGTCGACTTCAGCAGCCAGCAGGCTTCCAGCACCAGGCGCTCGTTGATGTAGTGAAGCACGGTGTCGCCCGTCAGACGCTTGGTGATCATGGCCAGATAGCGCGGCGAGATGTTCAGCGCCGAAGCATAGAAGGGTATGTCGTGGTGCTCGCGGAAGTTGGCGTTCAGTATCTCCAGAAACTGGATGTATATCTTTCTCGGACGCTGGGCCGTTTCTTCCTTGTGCGTACGGATACAGGCGGTCAGGTCGTACAGAAACACTGAGTAGAGCGATGATATCACCTCGTCGGTCAGTTGGTGGGGTATCATCATGTGCCTGCGTATCAGCGATACCGTGTCGGTCAGTATCTTGAATTGCACCTTGCTCGGCTTCGCCTTCGGACTCTGCTCCAATACCACTGTCGACATAAACGATTGATAGATGCCCAGCACAGAAGTGTGGGTGTAGGCGTAGTCGCGCTGCACTATCAGACCCAGGGCCTTGTAGTCGTTGCTCGCCACAATCTCACGCGGGGGATAGGTGGGCGGAAATACCATCACCTCACCGGCTGAAAGGCGCATGCGCCGGCGGATGAAGTTGAACTCACAGCCGCCGCTTTCTACCAGAATAAACATAAAGCAATTGGCCGATGTCGATATCTGAGAGGTGTCGAGCCGTAGATGCTTGTCCACATCCTGACAGGCTATTTTGCCGTTCCAATCCAAATATTTGACTGCTCTTCCAATTTCTTTCTTCATCGTCGATTTTTTTCCCTTATTATTCAGTTTGGTGCTACAAAGATAAGGCAAATTTGCATAAAATGCAAAATAATAATGTATATTTTATCATAAAGTGTATAATAAAGGATTACACTACAATGTGGTGAAAGTGGCATTTTTTTTAGGCTTTTTCCGAAAATGGAAATTTCTTTTCATTCTTAAACTTTTAAAAGTCGCCTTTTTTACCGACATTTGTAGCCGAAATATATCGGACTATTTTTTCCTTAATTGAAGGCCGTCTGTAGTGAATACAGGTGACCTTTCCCGACCAACACATTTTATTATCATAATACACTATTAAGGGAGACCCTTCACCGGGCCTCCCGTTTCTTCTTGCTGGGTTCAGGTCAACCTGTCAGGGCTGCACAACCAACAGGTGCCTACAGACCCAGACGGCTGCGAAGGTCTTTCAGCTGCTCCTCTATCACGCCGAGGCCCTTGTCTACCATCTCCTTGGCTTTGTCGGCACCGTCGCGCAGATTTTCCTTCACTTCGTTTATCTGCTCGTCTATCTTGCCGCTTTCCTTGGCTTCTTTGTAGTCGGCCTTCATCTTTTCCACTTGCTGCTCCACGTCTTCACGTACATCGGCCACTTTCTCCTTTGTCTGGTCCACGGTCTTGTTGAAAGCCTCCTTCAGGTCGGCGGCTATCTCGTCGGTGTTGTGCTTGTCGAGATACTCACTCAGTTCTCCGTATTTCTCACGCACATCGTCGGCCATCTCGCCGAGTCCTTTCTTCAGCTGATTCAGCATCTCCTCAAAATCGTTCATAATCTTTTCTTTTTATAGGGGTTAGTAATTTCGCCTCAAAAATAATGTTTTTTCTTTTACATTGGTGCCTTTTGAGGCTCTTTTTTTGTTTTTCTCCTTAACATGCGTCAAGAATCATTACTGATTTTTATAAAATCGGCCGCGCTTCTGCATTTTTAGAAGATATTTTTGTAAATTTGCATCGATAATAAGGGTCAGCAAGACTTAATCAAACCATTCTAATTCATTTTCTTTTTCATGGGAGGCTTTTTCGGTACCATATCGGTCAAGGATTGCATCAACGACCTGTTCTACGGAACAGATTATAATTCTCATTTGGGCACCAAGCGTGCGGGGCTTGTCACTTTCGATTCCGAGCGAGGCTTCAGCCGTTCCATACACAGTCTGGAGCGCGACTACTTCCGCTCCAAGTTCGAAGATGAACTCGATTCCTTTCATGGTAATCAGGGACTGGGCGTCATCAGCGATACCGACCCGCAGCCCATCATTGTCAACTCCCACTTGGGACGTTATGCGGTGGTCACGGTGGCAAAAATCAACAATATTCGCGAGATAGCCGACGAACTGCTCGCCGAACGGATGCACTTCAGTGAGCTCTCGGCCAATAAAATCAATCCCACAGAACTGGTGGCATTGCTCATCAACATGGGCACCTCCTTCGTCGACGGTATCAACAAGGTGTATCAGAAGGTGCAGGGCTCCTGCTCCATGCTCGTGCTCACCGAAAATTCCATCATCGCCGCGCGCGACTTCTTCGGACGTACGCCCATCGTTATCGGAAAGAAAGAGGGGGCATGGGCCGCTGCAAGCGAGTCGTCGGCCTTCCCTAACCTCGACTTCATTCCGGTGCGCGACGTGGGGCCGGGCGAGATAGTGAAAATCACTGCCGAGGGCATGCAGGTGCTGCAGCCCGCCGCCAAGCATGAGCAGATATGCTCCTTCCTCTGGGTCTACTACGGATTCCCCACTTCCGACTACAATGGCATCAACGTGGAGGAAATGCGGGAACGAAACGGCAGAATCCTCGGCCAGGAGGATGAGGTGGAGGCCGACTGCGTATGCGGCATTCCCGACTCCGGCGTGGGCATGGCACTGGGCTATGCCGAGGGACATGGCATCCCTTATCAGCGCGCTGTGCTCAAGTACACACCCACCTGGCCCAGAAGCTTCACACCGGGCAGCCAGAGCCGGCGTGATCTCGTGGCCAAAATGAAACTCATTCCAAACCGTGCGCTGCTCAACGGCAAGAGGGTGGTCTTCTGCGACGATTCCATCGTCAGAGGCACACAGCTGCGCGACAATGTGCGCATGTTCTTCGAATATGGCGCCAAGGAGGTGCATGCACGAATCTCCTGTCCGCCGCTGGTCTACGGATGTCCTTACATCAACTTCACCTCGTCGAAGAGCGACATGGAACTGCTCACACGCCGCATCATCAAAGATTTTGAGGGCGACGACCAAAACCACCTCGAGGCTTATTCCACCTCCGGCTCGCCAGAGTACAACCGCATGGTCGCCGAGATAGCCAGAAGACTGGGCATTACCACCCTCAAGTTCAACAAGATAGAGTCGCTCATCGAGTCGATTGGACTGCCCAAGTGCTGCGTGTGTACACATTGCTTCGACGGTAGCAGCTACTGCCGTGGCTCCGAACCGGCGGGCGATGATTTCTGGAGATAGAGCATGACTTTGCGCATTTGTAAATATCTTTTTTTAAATAAAGTTGATTTAAATTTTTGTTTCAATATTTTTTTACTACCTTTGCGCAGTTATTCAGTAAACAAGTGGTTTAGTACCAAAAATTGATTATGGAAGAAAAAAATTGTCCCGTTTGCGGGAAACCTGTAGGCGATTATTTGAAAGACAACATACGTTGTGGCAGTTGTGGCAGTAACCTTGAAGTGTACAGGCTGCTCAGCGAGGTAGACCATGATGTCAACGAGAGTGGACTCAGGTGGAAGCCGGTAGCCATCATCTCCATGTTGGCTGCTCTTATTTTTGCACTGCTTTATTTCTTAACCCCCAAAACTGTAGAGGGACCCGACTGCGAACTGCTCGTGCAGTACGAAGACTCCATAGCACGCCTCAACAGCCGTCTGGCACAGCTTGCCCCCAATGAGGCAAACACCATGGCCGAGAAGACCACTGAGACCAAGGCTGAGGAAGTAAAGGCTGGTGAGACCAAGGCCGACGAGAAGAAGGCCGATGAGAATGCCGAAAAGAAAGAGGACGTCAAGGCCGACATGGGCAAGGTGCAGGTTATCGACGGTAAGAAGTACTACACCGTGGAGCCGGGCGACTCTTGGTGGAAAATCTGCAAGAAAGTCTACGGCGCCGACAAGGTGGACTATAAGGAGATAGCCAAACTCAATGGCAAACCGCTTGACTATAAGATGAAGGTGGGCGAGAAGATTCAGGTCAAGTAAGGAACCTCATGCCGCATCCATGCTACAGTGACACTACCTTATTATATTATATACGTATAGCATTATGAATAGCAAGATCGAAATCATAGAAGAATATATCACCAAATATCAGGCACAGAACTTGCGCCTCAAAAAACTCCTCTCCGAGCAGGAGCATTCCATGGACGAGCGCGTCACCGCCATCTGCCGCGACTTCATGCAGGTGTTCGACGCCTTCGATAAGGCCGAGGAGGCTATACACGAGCGTGGCTACGACCAGAGCCGCCTCTCCACACAGGCCATACAGCGCCTGCTCGTCGCCAAGGCCAAACTGGCCGATGTGCTGAGCAACTATGGGGTGCAGTCCATCAATCTGCAGGGCATGCGGCCCAATCCAGATGTGGCGCAGGTGGTAGGTGTGGAGCACGACGACAATCAGGAGCCGGGCACCGTCATCCGCATCGAGCACGAGGGCTTCATGCGTGGCGACGAGGTGCTCCGAAAGGCCGATGTCGTAGTGGCCGCCGATGACTCCGGCTCCGCCGCTCCCTCCGAAAACGAATAGAATAATCTTTCTTCACCATATGCGAAAGGGGCCGCAAATCATGCGGCCCCTTTCGCATATTCCGATTCTTCCGATTCTTCCGATTCTTCCGATTCTTCCGATTCTTCCGATTACTCCGATTATTCCGATTACTCCGATTACTCCGAGTATTCCGATTAATCTTCTAATCTCCCCATCTTAATCTTTAATCTTTAATCTTTAATTTTTAATCTATTAATCAGCCAGTCGCTCACAATACGGTCGGTGCGGTATATATTCTGCGAGAAGCCGTGGTCGAAGCCGTCCAACTGCACATACTCGCTCTTGGGCCAGATGCTGTGGTAGCGCTCGCCGTAGGTGTAGGGCACCACACGGTCGCCTGTGCCGTGCACGATGAGGGCCGGGCCCTGGTAGCGGGCAGCAGTCTCATAGATAGGCAGGCTGAAGGCGGTCTTGATATATTCGCGGCCCAGACGCTTGCCGCCCCACAGCTCCACATACTCGGGAGGGTAGAGGGGGTCGTACATCTTGCCGAAGGTGCTGCCGCGGATGGCATCGTCGCGGAGAACGGCGGCTGGCGCCATCAGCACCACGGCGCTCACGCCCTCAGCCGTCAGCTCGCCGGCCGTCATGCTGGCCACCACACCGCCCTGTGAGTGGCCCACCAGGGCCACGCTGCTCACATAGCGCAGGTCGCTCACATAGCTGTACACCTGTTTGGCATCTTCTATCTCGTTGGGTACCGTCATCTCTGAAAAGTCGCCTTCGCTCTCACCGTGGCCGTTGAAGTCGAAACGTATCGAGGCGATACCGTGAGCGGCCAGCGAGTCGGCGATAATCTCAAACATCGGACCTTCCTTGCTGCCGCCGAAACCGTGCATCAGCATCACCATGGGGCAGCGCGCACCCGTGGCCAGCACGGGCTTCTGTATCACGGCGGCTATCTTGCCCTTGCTGCCGTCTATCGTCACACGTTCCTGCGTGCCGGTGTTCACCTCGGGGGCTCTCGTCACTTCATAGAGCGTGCGCTCCAGTTTGTCGGTGAGCACCGTGGAGAGCACCACCTTGCCGTCGGGGTCTATCAGCACCATCGAGGGTATCCACTTCACACCGTAAGCGGCCGAAATGGCGGTCTCCTTCCAGGCCTTCAGCTCGCTCACCTGGGTGTAGCCTATGCCATACTGCTCCAGAGCCTTGCGCCAGGCGGCCTTGTCGGTGTCGAACGATACACCCACAAACTCCACGCCGCGCGGACCGAACCGCTTCCACATGTCCACCATCACAGGGGCGTCCTTGCGGCAGTCGCGGCACCATGAGGCCCAGAAGTCGAGCACCACATAGTGGCCGCGAAGCTTGCTCAGCTTGAAGCTTTTGCCGTCTATCGTTTTCAGTTTCACTTCGGGGGCCATCGCGCCCGCTTTGGGCAGGGTGCCGGCATACTGGGTGTCGGCATCGGTCATCGGACCGAATTGCGCTGCCGCACACAGGGTCAACAGCAGCATGAGGCTGGTAGTTATCGCTTTTTTCATCATTTTTATGGTTTTGGGGGTTGAATGATTCTTCTATTTTATTGGTTTCTGAAATGAAAAATCAGCGTTTTGTCAGATTTTTTGTGAACAATTCCACCGTTTATCCGAATTTTTGTGTATTTTCGTGCGTTAAACCATTAATACACAAGTCTTATGCGAAAGATTTTAGGTTATCTGCTCATGTTCGGAGGTATCTTCATCTCCATCCTCGCCGTCTATCTCGATGTGCTGCTCCTCAAGCAGGGCACATCGGTGCCGCTCTTCATCGCCTATCTGGTGCTCTATCTCGGGGCGGGGGTCTTCTTCTTCATCATCGGCCATCGGCTCTCCAAGTAGAGCCCGCCCTATAGGCTCCGTCAGGGTTCTCTACAGGTCTATGTCGTCTTCCTGTGGCGGGCGGTCGGGATCCCACTTGGCGGCAAACCATTTCATCTCGCGCTTTTCCGACACGCGGTAGCCGTCTTCGGTATAGACAAAGGTGAAGTCGTCTATCACCCACTGCTCGTTCTCATAACGCAGACGGTATATCACGTTCTGGCCGTCGGGCACGTCGCTGCCTATGTCGAACAGCACATCTGCGTAGGCACCCGCGTCGGTCACGTAGTACACACGGCGCACCTCATAGCTGTAGGGATGCACATCCTTGCCCATCAGACCATTGAAGGAGAACGACTGAAACACTGAGTCGGCGCCCGACTTCTGAACCGTCTCCATGCAGTGGGCGTAGAGCTTGTTCATGTCTTCCGACCAGTTCTTGCCTGTGGCGCGGTTGCGCCCCGACATCATCTCCTCTTCGATGATGCTTTCCAGCCGCTTGCGTATCACGTCTTGCGAGTGGGTGCGCTCATAGCGTGCTATCGAGTCGCGGCGGGCGGCGTCGATGGCGGCGTAGCGGGCATTTTCCGCTTCGCGCACACGCCGAAGCGAGTCGCGCAACTCTTCCTCGGCTATCGCCTTCTTGTAGTTGTCGTAAAAATAATAGCAGATACCGCCGCCTATGGCTACCATCAACAGCAGGATCAATACAACGTTTCTTGTCTTCATACTTCAAGTGTCGCTCTAAGGGTTTTCGGTTCCTGCAGGTTCTATATCAGCCTCGGCCGAATCTTCCGGAAACAATTCATGGAGCGTGCCGGCCAACTCCTTGTATTGGGTGGCAAATGAGTCGATGCTGATGGTCTCACCGCCCTCGTCGTAAACCGTCATCTCGTCGTCCAGATTGTCTATACACACCGCTTCACGCCCGTTCAGATGGTACATCACAAAACGGGTCAGTTCACCATTGCGGGTGGTCAGACAGAACGACTTGCCGTCGTCGCTCCATACCTCACCCGTGTAGGGCTCGCCGTTCTTGAGGATGGATTCCTTGTCCATCGCTATCTCATGCATCCTGGCTTGGTGTGGACCGCATGCCCAGCAGCACACGAGCAGCAGGGCTCCTGCCGCAAGGCGCTTCATGCCGATTATCCTCTTCATCCTCATCTTTGGGTTGTATATAAATCGATACAAAAGTACAACATTATGGCGAAGAGGCCAAATTTTTCCTCACAAAAAAAGGCGGAGATGCTTTCTCCGCCTTTAGGTCGCCATTACTTACCTTTTTGTTTTTTCAGCTCTTCACTGTAGACTTGAAAAAAGTCGTAATCCAAAATCTTGGATATCCGCAGCAAGTCGTATGTGTCGATGGAGTGCTTGGCAAATATCTTGTAGATGTTTGTCCGGCTGCACGACAACTCTTCCGCGAACCATACTACGGTTCTCTTTCTCTTTTTCAGGACTTGCCTGATCATTTCTCCGATGGATATTGTTTCTCTGTTCATATTTTGTTACTGTTCTTTTTTCTTCTTGAAATTATTGGACGGGTTGTTCTTTTACTTTGTTGCAAATTTATTATTTTTTTGTCCGTTTTGGAAATAAAATATGTTAAATCGAAAAATTTGTAAACTTATGCGATACAGACGCTTGCAGCATTGAAATAGATAAGTTTACATTTGTCATAAATAGAATTTATTTTTAGCTTTTTTCTCTTATTTAGTCTTTCCTTAAATGTGATTTATGAGAGGATGTCTTTACAAAAATGTCATCTTTTCTGCAAAGCGAAAACGTATTTTTGCCGAAATGTAGAATTTGCTTTTTTGAGAAATGAACAACGATTATTCTATGATTTTTCCTTGCCGGACTGATTTGGTTAGGGTGGCACTTGCCCACTGGAGTGCCTTGGAGCCTTTCAGGGCTTCGCGGCAGCGGTGCAAACGCTATTGCTATGGCGATCAGTGGAGCGACCGCGTGTGCGTGGAGGGCAGATGGATGCCCGAAGAGCAGTATATACGCATGCAGGGCAGCGAGCCGCTCAAGAACAACCTCATACGCCGGCTGGTACGGAGCGTGCTGGGACTCTACCGCCAGCAGTGCCGCCCGCTGGTGTGCCAGGCGCGCGATGCCGACGAGCAGCCGCTGGCCGAGGTCATGACTTCCGTGCTGACGGCCAACCGGCAGCTCAACCGCGCCGACGAACTGCACGCGCGCACCCTCGAGGAGTTCCTCATCTCCGGACTGGCCGTGCTGCGCAAGAGCTACGGCCTCAGGCACGGACGCCACGACTGCTGGACCGATATCGTGCCGCCCGAACGGTTCTTCTTCGATACGCTCAGCACCGACTGCCGGGGGTGGGACGTAGAGGTGGTGGGCCAGTTGCACGACATCTCCTTCGATACGCTGCTCGCCCTCTTCGCATCCGACGGCCAACAGGCCGACTTCCTCGGCAAGTGTTATGCACCGGCTTCCTACAACGACCGCCTCGCAGCCATGACCGACCAACTGGGGTGGCAGCGGCAGCCGGCCGACTTCTTCCGCCCGGCGCAGTCGGCACGCTGCAGGGTCATCGAGCTCTGGCGCAGGGAGAGGCATCCGGGATTCCTCTGCCACAATGCGGCTACGGGCGAGCTCTTCAGGGTGGAGAAGCCGTTCTATCCCATGTCGCCGGACGCTGACGGGGCGCCCGACGCCTCGCTCCGCTTCTTCCGCCACAGTCCCGAGCGGTGGCACTATTATTTCCTCACACCTTTCGGCCATGTCCTGGCGCAGGGCGTCACACCTTATGCCCATGGCTCCCATCCGTATGTCTTCAAGGCTTATCCGTTCATCGACGGCGAAATACATTCCTTCGTGGCCGATGTCATCGACCAGCAGCGATACACCAACCGTCTCATCACCCTCTACGACTGGGTGATGCGCTCATCGGCCAAGGGAGTGCTACTCGTGCCCGAGGAGTGCATCCCCGATGGCAGCTGCATCGAGGACATCGCCTCGGAGTGGGCGCGTTTCAACGGCGTCATCGCCGTGAAGACGAGAAACGGAACCGAACTGCCGCGGCAGATGGCGGCCAATGCGGTCAATGTGGGAATCAACGAACTCCTCCAGACACAGCTGGCACTCATGGAGGATATCTCGGGCGTGGCGGCATCGCTGCAGGGCAAGGCGTCGCGCGCCGACACCAGCGGCTCGCTCTACCGGCAGCAGACGGACAACGCACGCCTCTCGCAGCTCGACCTGCTGCAGTCGTTCGAGGCCTTCCTCACCGACGGGGCCTACCTCGACATGAAAAACATTCAGCAGTTTTACGACACGAGGCGGGTGCTCCTCATCTCCGGACAGAAGGCGCGGCAGGTGGTCTACGACCCTCTCCGCATGGGCGATGTGGAACTCGATCTGTGCATCCGGCCCTCGGATTCCTCGCCGGCCACAGTATGATAAATTTCTTTAAAAAAGGTGATACGTTGGGCGTGTCACTTTTTTTTATTACTTTTGTGCCCATGAAACGTTATTTTTACACCTTATCTATATGGTGCCTCTGCACAGTGGCCGCCGCTGCTCCCGTCAGCAGCAGCCAGGCACTCCAGTTGGCCGCTCAGTTCCTCTCACGTCACGGCGTGGCCGTAAAAGGTCAGCTCTCCGTATCGCAAACCCAGCGCACCACGGCGCAGGGCCGGAGAGCGCAGGGAGTGTCGCCGCTCTATCTGGTCAACAATCCCGGTGGCGGATTCGTCATCGTGGCCGGCGACGACTGTGCCGGACCGGTCCTGGGCTATTCAACCGAGGGGCATATCGATGCCGAACGCCTCGGCGACAACCTCGGGGCGTGGCTCGCCGACTATGAAGATCAGATGGCCGATGCCGCTTATGCGGCTCCCTATACCGTGCCTGAAGAGTGGGCACCCGTAGAACCGTTGCTCACCACACAGTGGAACCAGGGCAGCCCCTACAATGCGGAGTGCCCCACCGTGGGCGATAAGTCTACCTGGGCGGGCTGTGTGGCCGCCGCCATGGCGCAGATTATGTATTTCTGGCAGTGGCCCCAGGCCGAGACCGACAGCATACCGGCCTACACGGCCGGCAACGTGGAGTACGACTCGCTGGCTCCCACCACTTTCAACTGGGAGAATATGATTCCTGCCTACAACGGCGAGTACACACCCGAGCAGGTGCAGGCCGTGGCGCATCTCATGCACTATGCGGGCCGCGCCGTCGAGATGAACTATGGCGTCAACGGCTCCAGCGCCTTTGTCTATAAGTGCCCGGATGCCTTCATCTCACGCTTCGGCTACGACAGCCATGTGCAGACCATCTTCCGCAATGCCTTCTCCACCGACGAGTGGAACAGCCATGTCTACAGCGAACTGGCCAAGGGCCACCCCGTGCTCTACTCCGGACAGAGTGCCAGAGTCAATGTGCACGCCTTCGTCTGCGACGGATACGACGGACAGGGATTCTTTCACATCAACTGGGGATTCGGGGGCAACGGCAACGGATGGTTCCGGCTCCAGGCGCTCAACTTGCAGGAACGACGCACCGACGGCGGAATCGATCTGGGGGGATATACTTTCTACCAGCGTGCCGTCATCGGCATTCAACCGCCGTCCGACGACTTCGTCGTCATCGACGACCCGCTCGCCGACCGGCTCTTCTGCGACTCTGTACGTCTCACCACCGAGCCTACCGTGCCCTACGATCCCGCTGCGGGCATCAGCGATGTAACCATGTACTACCGCCTCTTCAGCGAGGCAGCCACACGCACCCGCTTCTTCTGGGGCGTGGGCCTTTATAAGGACGGCGAGCGCCTGCAGCGCTTCTCTATCTCCAACCGCTATCTCACCACCACCGCTCAGATTTATACTTCGCTCAAGTTTAATGGCTATTTCAAGAATCTTGAAGACGGCACCTACCGTGTAGTGCTGCTGAGCCGGGCCGAGGGGGAGAGTGAGTGGTACGAGTGCTACGGCACCGAACAGCACTATCTGGAACTGACCATCGCCGACGGCACCTGCTCCGTCAGAGCGGTCAACGAACCGGCGCCCCTGCCGCAGATGTCGGTCGTGAGCCACAGCAGCGAGCAGCTCTTCCAGGGCGACAAGGCCCGGGTGCATGCGGTCTATGCCAACGACGACGACTTCGAGTTCAGAGGACCGCTCTACCTGCTCGTCGACGGAACCGCAGTGGCTTGCGAGCATCTCAACCTGCCGCCGCATGCCACCGACTCGGTCGACTTCTTCTACAAGGCCACCCGCGGCGGCACCGTCAACTTGGTGCTGGCGGCCGACCGCTATGGCGCCACACCGCTGGCCTCGTGGTATGAGCAGGTCAATGAGCGGGCTTTCTTCGCCAACTTCGATGTGGAGTTTGCCGATGCCCAGCAGCACCAGTGGCTCGGACTGCCGCTCAATGTCGACCTCACACTCACCCATGCCGGCGAGGGCGACTTCGTAGATCGCTGCTCCATGGTGCTCTCTTCGCAGTCGCGCCCCGACATTACCGTGTGGAGCGACAGCCTCCGTATGTATCCTTCCGAGCGGAAAGTGATTTCCGCACAGATGCAGGGCAATGCCGGCATGTGCAATACCAAGTATGTGCTCCGCCTGCTCTATTCCGATGGCGTCGAGGCAGCACGCACCGACAGCTTCCTCCTCGTCGAGGCGGTGCCCTGCTGGAGGGCCGGCGGCATTGTGTCGCGTCAGGTGGCCGGACCCGTGGCGCCCGATGTGCTGGCTGTCGACCTCACCTGGGTGAAAGGACATGAGGGCGACTTCCAGCCCAACGAGAATCCCAATACGCTTTACTATATGGGTGGCGACCGGTTGGCAGCGGCCTTCAGTGGCCACAACTGCGTGATTTCCAGCCATGCCCCGGCCCTGCGGCTCACCGAGGGACACGGCTTCTACGTGCCCATGTCCTTCACCGCCGACGAGGCTTCGTTCGACATCACACCGCTCCTGGGCACTGACGGCCACGGCGGGTGGTTCTCCATGGTGCTGCCCTTCCAGGTCGACGAGGTGTACAATGTCACCGACCAGCGCGCCATCGACTGGTTCCGCAATACGGAAGACTCGCTCAAGGACTTCTGGGTCAAGGAACTGTTCCTCACCACCGACGACGGACGCGTGGCGTTCAAACATGCCGAGTCATGGACAGCCGGCATGCCGTATATCGTGGCAGTGCCCGACGGCTCCTTCGCACCCGACTATCTCCTGCAGGGCAAGGAGCTCCGCTTCACCGGCCGCAACGTGGAGCTCTCTTCCGCTGCTCCTGCTTCTGTGGTCCAGGGCAACTACATCATGCGGGGTGCCTACACCGCACAGCAACTGCAGGCTTACTTCCTCAACGCCGAAGGCACGGCCTTTGAGTTTGCCGACAGCCAGTCGGTTCCCTTCGGTTGCTGGATAGAATACAGCGGCGGCGGCGCATCATCGCAGCAGGTGCTCAGCATCTGGGGCGACAGCATCCTGGCTGTACAGTCGCCCTGCCAGCCGGGTCAGCGCGTCCGTGTGCCGGCCTATTCGGTCGACGGACGGCGGGTGGCCGATGTATGGGTGGCCGACGGTGTGGCCGACCTCTCCGCACTGCCTCGAGGGGTCTTCATCATCAAGGGCAGGAAATACGTCAAATAATTGAGATGGGTAGCCCCCATCTAAAAAGAAGGGGGGGTCTCGGCACGAATGGCTTTGACCCCCTGGAATAATCCTATCCGACATAGGATTCTATTCGTTCGAAATGCTTTTTAAAATAAGGTGTGGTTAATTACATCAGGTATGCCATTGATACCTTTTGGTATAGCAAAAGTACCGTTTTTATCGATACGTTGTTATTGAGCATCCTTTCATTTAACTTATTTTAACGTTTTTAACCCAAATCGGTTATTAGGATTGATGCCAGTTCTGTATTTGTTTTAGGCAGTTTGTGCACATCGATATCGAAGGCGTAGCGGGCTAAACCCTACCATATTCCTAACTGGGTGTCACGGCTGTTGGCGGTGGGGCTTTTTTTGCCGCCGCTGTCCATCACATGGGGCAGGGGCATCTCGTGCAGTGCCACGTGCAGTCCTATGGCGCGGGTCATGAGCAGGTCGTCGTGGGCGCCCTCGGTGGCGCCGTACGACCCGTTGGGGCGTCGCACATAGGTCGACAGTTCGTTCAGGCAGCGTTCGTCGCGCTCCACGTAGAGCCGTTCCCTCACACACTCCACCAGGGTGGATATAATCTCGGGCTTCGTCTTCACATTGGTGTGGAAACCGTATTTCACAGGTTGGTGGTTGCGTATCTCCTCGGCGGTCTGCCGGCGGGTGTAGAGATGGGTGTAGGCATCGCGTATCTCTCTGAAGAGGTAGGGCGCCTGGTCGCCGCCTTCCACCCACCGGTCGCTGTCGTGGGTCTCTATCGTGTTGCTTTCTATCACGAGCAGCGCCTCGTCGTACCACTGCGCTATCTGCACGGCCTTCCAGGCCAGCAGGTCCATGTCGCAGTGGCCGTACCACTGTGCCACCACTGTGGGCTTGTCGCCGTAGAGCATCCAGTAGCGGTCCAGCACGCATATCACGCTCCAGTCGGCTTTCTTGCTCCGCCCGCCTATGTCCACCACGCACAGGTAGCGGTGCTCCACACGGCTTTCCTCCCATTGCTCGGGCCAGTCCCACACCTGCAGTAGTCCGCGCCCGCCCTCCACGAAGTGCAGGCCGTCGAGGGCGGCGGGGCCTTTCACCCCGCGGCCCTGCACATCGCCGGTGGCGCGCGGTGGCCGGCAACCGCCGCGCAGCGCTTCTATCTGCCGAGGGGCGAACACCTGTGCGCCGGAGTGCTGAAAGGCCTCTATGTCGTCGGAGGGATATTCGGCGGCCATGTCGCCGTGGTCGTCATACTTCCTGCGCTCCATGCAGTACCATGCTATGGCCTCGAGCGTGGCGCCGGCTTCCCAGAGATACCACAGATAGGTGCCGGGCTCCTCGCGGTAGGAGGGGGTGTCCTCGCGCTGCCGCCCCTGGTAGAGCCGGGCGGCAAACTCCTCCTCGTCGTCGAGCGGCAGGGCATACTGCTCTATCTGCCACCACGCCACGAACACGGGCTTGAACTGCGACTCGCCGTTCTTCGCCGCCATATACTCGCGGTGGAAATAATTGCCCATGCCGTTGGCGGTCGACTCATACACAATCATGGTGAGGGGTTTGTAGAGGGCGCCGGCGCAGGCCGACCGCACGATTTCCTCTGGGGTCTTGTTCTCCGTTTTCCGCCAGAACGCCACCTCGGTGCAGTGCACCAGGGCCGAGTCGCCGCCGCGGGCCGAGTTGGGTGTCTCGGCCGAGCCGATTTTTATCTTGCAGTTGCGCTGGGGTAGGTGCCGTATCAGGGGTGAGAAGCGGTCGCCCCGCATCAGCGCCTTCTGCTTGCCGCGGCCCCTGCCGGGGCGTCCCTCTTCCTCCACGCTGAGCAGTCGGGTGGGGTAGTGCTCCAGCATCTTGTCGAACATGGCGCTCACCTCGGCCGAGGCCGACTTTACATGGCCCACGATGAGCGAGTTGAGGCCTTTCTTGTGCAGCAGCTGCAGCCAGGCTATGTAGAGTTGGGTCAGGGTGGAGCCGCCCCACTGCCGCGCCTTCAGCACCACCACGCGGATGGGCTGGTTGGCCAGGCGGGCCTCCTCGAAGGCTTTCAGCAGCCGCCGCTGGGGCCGGTTCAGCACGAAGGGAGCGTCCTCGCCGCCGCTCTTGGGCTTGATGCGCACATAGCGTGCCGCCCAGTAGCAGAAGTCGTGGCGGCAACGCGCCACCTCCAGCAGGTCCATCGCCCGTGTGTAGCTCATGTCGTGGGCCCGGGCATAGCTCTCTACCGACCCCGCCGCCACGATGCCCGCCGCCAGCGGGTCGTTGAGCAGTGTGGTGGGCACGAATATGGGCTGTCCGTCGTTTACCTCGGCTATGCACACCGCCTGTCGCGCCAGCGGACAGCCCACCCCCGTCTCCGGCACAAACGCCTGTCCTATCCGTGCGTTCCGCCGCCTGTTCTCCTCCACCATCTCCCTGACCGCCTCCCTCTCCTCATTCGTCACCGTCCTGCCCGCCTCCCTCTCCTCATTCGTCATCGTTCTGCCCGCCTCCCTCTCCTCATTCGTCACCGTCCTGCCCGCCACCATATCGTCCTTCACCGTCCTGTTGATTTCCCGTTCACTCATCTTCCAATTTTAATTTTTCATTTTTCATTTTTCATCTTTTTTGCGAATGCCTTGGCATTTTTTCATGAGCATCGCGTTTGCAATAGACGCCACAATGTGAAGTCTCTAAATTGGTGCTCTCATACTTAAACTCTCATAATTCTCGTAATTCCTATTAGTTACATGTTCATGTTAATGAAAAATTTCTGCGCATTATGAGAATTTCTTTCCCTTTTTTGATTATTGTCTGTTCATCAGGATTTGTAATCCCGATTCCCATTTTCTCATTTTAATTTTTCATCTTTCATTTTTCATTTTTCATTTTTTTTTGCGAATGCCTTGGCATTTTTTTTATGAGCATTGCGTTTTCGAAAGACAGCCCTTAATGATTAAAAATCTTTTTCTTTCTTTTTCATTAGCGAAGCGTTTTTTAATCATCTCCTATTTCCATTCCCCCAGTAATGGCCGTTCGTGCATCTTTGAAAGAAATTGCCGTAATTCACGTAATTATTCATCAATTATTATCATGGAAAGAAATTCCCATAATTATCCATAATCGACGGTGTGTAATCCTCACCATAAAAGTATTATGATAATTTTACCCGTGCGAAGCACGATGAAGATAAAAATATTATGATAATTACGATAATTTCTGTCGATTCTCTCATTCTTCTGATTCCATCAAAAGAAATAATTATGATAATTATGACAATTTCTTTCCAATCCCGATTCTCATTTTCTCATTTTAATTTTTCATCTTTCATTTTAATTTTTAATTTCTTCTCCTTCTTCTTTCTCCTCCTCGCTGCCAGATGTTCGGCCTTTCGGCGGCGGCCAGTCCGCCCAACCGCTCAGCCGGCACATCATGAGCCAGTGTGCTGCCGCCGCCGCTCAGGTTGTAGATGCCTTCCGGTTCCCGCCGCTCTATCAGAAACTCTCTGATGCGCACGTTTCGGCCGGCCACCTCTCCCTCATGTCGCGCTTTTGCCACGTCGTTGTCGTAGTTCAGGGCGCGTCGCAGCAGTGTTATCGTCGCTTCGCTCCACGCACCTGCCTCCTGTTCCTGTGCCATCTGCAGTAGCACCGCGTCGATGTGCTCATCGCCCGATGTCGGCAGGCTCCCGCTGCCAACTGCAGGGCTGCACCTCTCATCGCCACGCTCTTCGTCAGCCTCTTCGTCAGCCTCTTCGTCAGCCTCTTCGTCAGTGTCTTCGCAGTCAGCGTTCTCAGCGTCATCGCCGGTCTCCGTGTCTTCGCTGTCAGCGTTCTCAGCGTCATCGCCGGTCTCCGTGTCTTCGTCAGTCCCATTCAGCCCATCAAGCCCATTCAGCCCATCAAGCCCATCAGCACCATTCTCCTCAATCACCGAGTTCACCGAGTTCACCGAGTTCTCCAGTTTCTCCATTTTCTCCTCCGCATTTTTTTCACACGTTGTTACAGTCACCTGCTCTGTAGCAGTAACCATCTCATTCTGAGTCATTTCTTCACTTTTCATAAATCTTTTTTTTGTTTGGTTCGCAGCAAAATTAGGTTTTTCTTTCTGCCGCACTGTGTCATTTCAGTCGGCCGTACGTATCTTTGCACTGTCCGGTTTCGATCCGGCATCAGGATAACAATCAATAACTCAATTTAAAAAAAAGAAAAATGTAGAAAAAAGTATGGTCCCACACTAACGTTGAAGAAAAGAGCATATGTCCCTTTAACTTCCCTTTAACTTCCCTTTAACTTCCCTTAATAAAAACATTATTCATGAAAAAACATGCTTTTACCCCACGCTGCACCTTCGAGTACGAAGTGGAGCGCAGCCGAGACCTTATGAGAGCCTATAAACAAGTGTTCACCCAGACCGACGGCCTTTCGCTGCCGCAGCTGCTTGCTGTGGTGGTGGCGATGCCCGCCCAGCGCTTCTATGTCAGTGAGGAGCGTGCCATGCGGGTCGTGTCGTCCATGTACCGCCGGCCGTTGCCCGAGGGCATGAATCCCGCCAAGCGCCGCATGTATCTTGAGATCAAGGAGCGTGTCGACCGCGTCCGTGAGCGATGCCCGGAGTGGAGGCTCAGCCGCTGCATCATCTATGTGGTGGGTCAACCCGCCCCCGAGTTCTACCTCACCGTGAGCACCGCGCGCACCATCCTTAGTAAAGCGAGAAGAGTATGCAGAGAGTCACAGCGTCGCAGTTTTCAGCAGTGGTCCTGGTTGTCGGCACGCTGATGCTGTCGCTGGCCGACTATTTCTTCCATTGGCGCCTATCGCGCTTCGGCCTCACCGCCGAGTGCGACATGGCGCTCGTCAGCACGATAGCCCGCGAGGTGCAGCGCTGGTGCCATTCATGCTTCGGTCCCGCAGCCGATGGCGACACGGCGCTCGTCAGCACGATAGCCCGCGAGGTGCTCCGTTGGCTCGAGTCATGCTTCGGTCCCGCAGCCGATGGCGACACGGCTTTTCTCAGCACGATAGGCCGAAAGGCGCTCCTGTGCCGCCTGGCCTATCCCTTTATCCATGCCCACCCCCTCCATGCCGCCGTCAACGGCTGGGTGCTCCTGCAACTGGCCTTCCGCACGCCGCTCACCCTTCGCCGCCTTCTCCTCGCCTTCGTGGTGGCCTGGAGCTGTCCCGCTTTCATCGCCGTTTGGCCCACAGCGGATACCGATCTCTTTGTCGGCACTACTGCCATGGTCGACCCCTCAGCCATGACGGCTCTCACCGCAGCCCCGTCCACCGTAGTAGGCCTCTCCGGCGTCCTCTACGCCCTTTTCGGCATGTGGATGCCGCGGGTGGCGAACCGCCTGCGCTACAATGCCATTGTAACCCTATGGCTCGTCGCCGGCCTATGCGCCACCTCCGTAGCCGTCGGCCTCCACCTCTACTGTTACCTCCTCGGCATCCTCCTTAGCATCCTCCTCAGCCACCCTCACTTTCACAGGTAATTTCACTCCCCGCCCTTATGGGCGGGGTCTCTGCTCACATTCAAGCTCACAGTGGGACAGGTACTTTGTGAGCAGGGGGGGCTCTGCCAAGAAGAGATGAAATATTAAAAATGAAACATTAAAAATTAAGATTCAAATATTAGTAAATGAAAGTCATTATCGGCCTGCGAATGAATCTATTTTTGAATAATTTTAGAACTAAATTTTTTATTAATTTCCACGCTTCAGCGTGCCGAGAAATAAGTGCGCCGTCTGGTGCACGCCCTGATTTAGATAAGATAGGCTGCACCTCAGCTTGCCTTCGGTTTGCACTATCTTTCCGCCCGTAGGGAGCCTTCTGTTAGATTTTGAAAGTATAGGCATCCACGTATCACAGTGGGGGCAATTGAATCTTCGATGTGATAGTTGTTTTGCCAGAGCCATTTGGCCCTGCTATTACGATAAGGACAGGTCGGTGATCAGACTTCGTCATAAGCTATCTAATGGCGGCGGCGGCTTGCCTTAATTCATTGAAAAAGCTTGCTGTAACCCTTGCATTGGTCTCGCTCGCTTCAACAGCAGCTTCGTGCATCAATTGAGCCAATATCTCATCAGAAGGCTCCTCCATGCTTGTCAATCGGTAGTTTTCAATGTCATTTGATGAAAACATATCTCCATTTTTATTTGTTCATTACAGATGTTTCACAGTCTTTGCTGCAAAGATAATGTAAAATTTTGATTAATGGAGAGAAAATTCTATTTATTTCACCTCGAACGCGACTCGGCAATGCCTGAGCAAGCTCACATTGCTCTCGCTGCTCTCTCGGTTCGGTTCACCGTCCGGTGCACCAGATAATATTTTTTTGAACTTTTTCGTTAAGCCAAATGAGCTGTATATGGTAATCGAAAAGTGTACCACTTAGTAATTGAAAAGTGTACCACTTTCCAATTGCCGACAAAATTAGATTTAATCCAGCAAACTTCCAAATAAGATTCTTAAAAACATAGTTATCTGCCA
>Ga0256407_10000272_pt1 | contig 127925 bp, 92 predicted proteins | sample RumenRJG_04DNA_FD_193489 | JGI IMG/M metagenome (GOLD analysis project Ga0256407, IMG submission 193489) | Bovine rumen microbial communities from Lethbridge, Alberta, Canada - RJG_04 | ecosystem: Host-associated > Mammals > Digestive system > Stomach > Rumen | place: Canada: Alberta... | reverse complement strand
TCCTCCGCCGGATCCGGCGTTCGGAATCGTCGAGGTCCGCACGAACAACGTCGCACTGCGCGCGGAATCCGCTTCGGCGGTGGAAGTCACCGACTGGCGCAAGCACGGTTCGGCCACGGGTGGCGTGTGGCTCGACTTCGACGAACCCTTCTTCCGCGTCGGGACGAATCCCGTCTCGCGTGCCTACGTCGCCGCGAACGGAACGATTTCGTTCGAGTCGACGCGCCGCCCGCCCGTCCGCGCGCCGCTCCCCGATGGCAGCGGGCTCCCCGCGCTCGCGCCGCTCCTTGCCCCGCTCGGAATGGTCCCCGAGGCGAACTGGACGAACGCCGACGCGGCGTCCCGATTCTGGTCCGACTCGGCTCCCGGCCGGGGCCGCGTGTTCACGTGGGAGAACGCCCTGCTCGACCGCCTTCCCGGTCGCCGCGTGTCCGTCCAGGCCGAACTTTTCCCATCCGGCGACTTCACCTACCGCTACGACTTCGCGGACGCGCTCGATCCGCCCGCGACGAATCTCGTCCTCGGCGCGCAGGTCGGCACGAACGGCGTGAACGCGCTCGCGCTTCTCGGCACCAACGTCCTCTCCGCGCCTGTCTGGCGCCTCGACGGCGGGGCGAGCCCTCCGGGCGAGCCGCAGAGCATTGCCGACATCCTCTGCACGAACGGCGTCCTGCGCGCGCCCGCGCGCTTCGCCATCGAGTGGAAGAACACGACTAGCCTCGACCCGAACGCGGACTCGGACGGCGACGGCCTCTCCGACTGGGATGAACTCTTCCGCCTCGGCACCGACCCGAACCAGGCCGACACCGACGGCGACGGCCTTTCCGACGGCTCCGAAACCCTCGCCGGCGCCAATCCTCTCGACGCCGACGAGAACAACGACGGCGTCCCCGACGGCGTCGATCCCGCCGCGTGGGCGGCGAATTCCATCTGGGCGGACAACGCCGGAAAGACCAATCTCGTCATCACGCTCGGCACGGCCATTCCGGACGGCGCCGCGGCATCGCTCGTCCTCGGCTCCGTCACGATCCCGCTGCGAAGCGCGCGGCACTACGTCTTCGGCATCCCGAGCGGCGTCGAGGTTCCCTTCCGGCTCTTCTCCCGCGGCGTCGCCGCGGTCGATCTTTCGATGTCAAACGCGCTTCCCGGACAGCCGGCCCCGCCGCTTCGCTCGTCTCCGAACCGTCCCCAGAAGGAGTTCAACGGCCCCTGCCTCCGGCTCCACGACCTTCTCGGCGTGTTCGACGGGAAGCAGACGAAAGGAGAGGGCTTCGTCGCCGAGCCGCGCATCTACCTGCGCTGCGAATCCGGCGACGACGATATGCTCGGGAGCTGCATCCACGGCGAGGGCTTCTGCGTCTATTCCATCGTGACGGAACCCGCCTCCTGCTCCTTCGAGCTCCACGAGGCGGATGAAATCGACGGCTTCCAGATCCAGCAGGGAAAGTACGTCTCGCTCTATGTTTCGGACTCCCCCGGCGACAGCGACTACGGCTACATCCGTTTCGGACCGAAGTACCATTGCTGGGGCGATGCGGAGATCTACCACGGCATCCACCGCTGCGAAGGAGGGCACCATGTGTGGTGCCATGTCTGCGGAACGTATCACGACGACCGGAACGCCTGCTCCCACGAGCCGGATTGCGCGGCGGTGCTGGATGCGTCGGCCGACTGCACCTGCGGCGGGCTCTACGTCCACGTCGCCTGGCGGGACGAGGACGGCAACGGAACGCCGGACCTCGCCGACGACCACCTTGTCGGAGGCGGCGGAGCCGCGACGTTCACGGCGCTCGGAAGATTCATCGACGACTGCTGCTGCCGCTGGGCCTACGAGCCGGACGACGCCGAGGTCCGCATCCTCTCCGTTTCGTCGAACCTGCGTCTTTGGGCCGACGCCACGAACCAGCTGCACGCGGGCGACACCGGGACCGTCTTCACGATCCAGGCGACGGCGCCGTCGCCCTCCGTCGGAGGATCGCACGTCTCCTACGAAATCGTCGGCCCGTCAAACAACGTCCTACGCACGCTCCACGTCCCCGTCACCGCGTGGGACATCTGGGACACCGGTCTCTCCTTCAACTGGGCGACCAACGCCCATTCGTCCGACGCAATCAACCTGCGCAAGGACTACCACAACCCCATCGACTACACTCGCGGCGAATGGGAGAAGCCCCGGGACCACGCCGCGGCTCCGACCCGCGATGAACCCGCCTGCTGGATTGCCGGAACCCGCCCGACTGTCATGGCCCGCTTCGAAATCCGTCCCGCCGACATCCGTAGCGCGGCCCTTTCCGCCTTCGGATTCGGCTCGATCTTCTCGTGGATCGGCGAAACGGCCGTCGTCTTCTCGAACGGCGTCACGAAGGCGGCCGGCCCCTCGCCGCATCCGGACTACGCGGCCTTCGCCTTCGCCCTGGACGTCCCCTCCGTCGTTGCCCGAAGCACCAACGAACTCTGGCATTGGTCCGCGACCTCCATCAACGGACACGAACTCCCCTCGTCCGTCTACATCGCCACAAACGGCCCGAGCGTCGCGTATTCCATTTTGGACGAACCCAAACTCCCGTGGACGAACGCCGATATTTCGGAAACAAATGTCTGGGTCTCGGCACTTGATGTCATCTGCTCGACAAATTGGGCCGGTGGTTTGTCGAGCAAGACTTCGGTTGCGTCGTGTATTGCCTCGTCCATTTTCTCTTCGGGCAAGTTCACATACGAAATCGTCGATGGCGAATCCAGATTCTTGATTGGAAACACATTCATGCTTTCTCGCTTTCTCCGGAGGCTGAAAGGGGCCGGAACCGCGGAAGTGAACTGCACCGACTGCGCGAATGCGACCGTCTCCTTGGCAAATGCGCTGGGATGTTCGCTGTGGAGTTCCGTAATGGGATACCACTTCGATACAAATCCCTATTGCGCAATTGGAAGGACTCCATGGAATCCTCCCACTTGGGGATGGTGCTTCTTTTACCACGAAGTCGCCTGGGACGGAACGGCCGGCGATTCGGACCTGGTTTTCGACGCATGCTTGCAGTATGATGGAGATGCCGACCCTCAACACGCGCCGCGAACGGCTTCTCAGCCCGTTTCCGTTCCATTCAGCGATGGCAATTCAGGATCCCCTTTCGTCTACAGAGAACGTTTGACTCCCGCAGGTCCCGATGGGTACGAAAGTTGCACTTCCCGACCGATGGAGAAAAGAAGAAATGGAGTAAGATAATGAAACGAATCCGAATCCCTCTCTTTGGCGCATGCATTCTGCTTCCCCTCGCGGGAATCGTCTTCGCTGACTACGAAGAATTCGCGGAAGCACGATATCAGACTGCTTCGCTTTGGTCGGAAACGTCGGAACTCTGCGGCGTTGCGAATGAATGGGAACCACAAATCGAGAATCGCGTGGGACAGGAAGTCGTAATTGAAACCAACAAACTGATTTCTGCTGGAGCAACGGTTTTTTGCTTTGATTGGACGGAGCCGGATGGTTCCGCCATTGATTTACGAACATACACTTGTCCTGATTTTTCGTCTGCAAAGACGGCGATGAAAAGGGAACTGGGAATGATGCAGTCTACTGTTCCGATGGACACGGGCACGAACGGCCTTGAGCATTTGGGAGACATCTGCCTGACTCGAGTCTCCGATTTTGTGAGAATTCTTTTCGTTCGGAACAACGTGTTCGTCTCGTTGAGAACAGACGCCGGACTGACAGTTTCAACCAATTTGCTGTTTTGCTTGGATTCACAGATCGTCCAGTCGCTTGTGGACATCCCGGACGATCCGCTTCGGTCGTCTCCTTCGTCATTCGCTTCCGAGTCTTTCCAGGCGACGCGGGACTCCTCCTCCGACTCGGAAGAAATGTCGCCTTCTCCTCCCACCATTCCGGTCATTCTCGGAAGCCAATCGGCGATGGCCGCAGACCCTACGCCCGGACAGTTGTTCGAAGCAGCATTCGGCGTCGATCCGTCCCGATTGGGAACGACGAATTTCCAAGCGGACATCCGAGATTTCCAAACAAACTGTTTTGCAACGAATGAATGGGTCGTTTCCTTTGCGGATGCCTCCGAAAGGCTTGACAACACGTTTGTTCCGTTTTCTCTTTCCAATATGGTCTCGGGAACCGTCTCGGCGGGTTTCGTCGAGCAAAGCGAAAGCCCGGAGCGGGCGTTCTGGACGGCGGCCACCCGAATCGCCGCCAATTCGAAACCATTGTTCGTTTTGGCCGAAGAATGGACCGCCAATTCGGATTTGTCCGGGATTTCTTTTCTCCACACAACGGGCTCTTCAAATTCTCCGGACAGGTTAATGAGGTTGGAACGAAACCTTTTGGTTTCGGTTGAAGCATCGACGCTGGACAATCCCTCGGAAATCGTTTTCTGGATTGTCTCCTATTTGCAAAACCCGCTTTCTTCCAGAGCAGACAGAGGAATTGTATCCGGTAATTCCCTCCGCGAACCTTTCCAGTCGGCGCGGGGTATTTCTTCCGATTCGGAAGAAGAATCTGTCCTGCCTGTACTGGAATCCGAATCGACGGCCGATGCAAATCGGTTCCTAGACCATATCGGCATTGCCAGAGGTTCTTCCCAATCCTTGACAAACGAATGGGCTCTCCCTCAATCGGTCCTTGTGTCAAATGCGGTCGTTTCGGTTTCTGGCGAAAGACATTTCAACCATTATTCCGGGACTTTGTCCGATACAAATGCAACCTTTGTCGGAACCTTCGAGGTCGATGTTTCCGGTTCCGAGGCCGGATCGCGAACGTATTGGGGGCTTCGCCAGATCTGTCGCCCCCTTTCGCCGCACTTGTATTACGACTTTTATGACATCGACGAAATCGGTGGCGGATTGTTGCTTGTCTGGAATACGGCCTTGAATGACATGGGTGTCACCAACAGGCGCCCGGACAGAGTTTCTGCCTTGTATCAAAACATCTGCACGACTGTTTCGTCTGATACCTTGGCCCCGGATGTTCTCGCCATCGCCCTCCTCCGCGCCGGCGGCGTGGACATCCCGGACGATCCGCCTCGGTCGTCTCCCGCCCCCGAGTCTTTCCAGGCGATGCGGGTGTTCTCCTCCGACTCGGAGGAACCGTCCGATTCTCCTCCTCCCGCCCCCAAGCCCGTCGTCCAGGCGATGCGCGTCTTCTCCTCCGAACCGGAGGAAGAAAACCCGGATCCGACACCATAGATCCGAAGGATTCGACGACCGCGCCGGCATCGAACCGGACCCTCCGAAGAGAAAATTCCGCAAAAACGGAAATTCAGGCAACGGTTTTGCCTTCCGATGCATCTTTGTGGAGTAGGGGAAGTAGTGCGCCCCGTTTTCTTCCCCCTGCCAACGAAACGATTTGCCCCCTCCATTGAACGAAAGGACCACCGATGAAAAACATCCGAATTGAACGACCGTTCCTCGCGTTCGGCGCGACGTTGCTCGCCTCGCTCGTCGCTCTCGCGGACGACGCCGCCATCCTTTCCTCGCCGACCGACGTCCGCGATCTTCTCCGCGACGCCCAGGCGGCGCGGCTTCCCTCGCCGAACGTGGTGACGCAGGATCTCGGAGCAGCCGTCGTCGAACCGGCCGACGCCTCTGCGTCCGCCTGGTTCTCCGCCGTCGGCGAAGGCGCCGCGTTCGCGTTCGAGGACCCCGCCACGAGCGACACCGTCCTCACCAATCCCGCTACAGGCGGCGCCTCCCGCCTGGCCGCCGAGCCGGACTACGATCCGAACGGCCTCTTCCTCGACGCCGGCTACGACCTCGACGAGAACGCCGACCTCCTCCCGTTCTACGACCCCTCGCTCGTCGTCCTCTCGCTCTCGCTCGTCCCGACGAATGCCCCCGCCGAAGACGCGGACGGCCCCGCATCGGCGGACGATGCCGCCGACGCGGGGAGCGATGAAGAATCCTCCGAAGGGAACGACGATTCCACCGGGGCCGATCAAGCATGCCCGGGACGCGGCGAGCCCGACCGGTCGGGTTCGCCGTATCCCGGATATGAGCCCGGTCTCCTCGCCTCCTACTACGAGTTCCCCGCGGCCCTCTCCGCCGTTCCGGACTTCACGGATCTCACCCCGGACTTCGAGCAGGTCGAAGACACCTTGGACCACCCGGACGCCTCCTCGTGGCCCGGCATCGAGATGTCGGGCCGCCACCGCTTCGCGGCGCGCTACGTCTTCGACCTCTTCGCACCGGCCACGGCGGACTACGAACTCCGCGTCCAGTCGGACGACGGCTCCCTCGTTTCGCTCGACGGCGTGCTCCTCGTCGACAACGACGGCGTCCACGGCCGCCAGGCCCGCTCCGCCGCCGCGCGCCTCACGCACGGCTTCCACCGCGTCGAGGTCGGATACTTCGACGAAGGCTGGCGCTGCGGCCTGCAGCTCTTCTGGGAGGGACCGTCCTTCGCCACGCAGATCGTCCCGACGAACAACGTCTGGCACCTCGTCGGCGACCCGGACGCGGACGACGACGGCGCGCCCGACTGGTGGGAATCGCTCTACAGCTTCGATCCCGAGGATCCCGCCGACGCCGCGCTCGACCCCGACGGCGACGGCCTCTCCAACCTCGCCGAGTTCCTCGCCGGCACGAATCCGCTCCTCGCGGACTCCGACGGCGACGGGATGCCCGACGGCTGGGAGCTTACGAACGGCCTCGACGCCTCGCTCGATGACGCTGCGCTTGACGCGGACGGCGACGGCCTGACGAACCTCGAGGAATACCGCGCGGGGACGAATCCGAACGTCCGCGACTCCGACGGCGACGGCCTCTCCGACTACGACGAGCTGCACGGCCTCGGCACCGATCCTACGAACTTCGACTTCGAGGCCGAATGGCGCGCCTACGCGACGCTTCCCGCCGCGCAGACCGTCGACCGCGCCGATGTCTGGTCGCCGAAGGGCGGCTCGCTCCTCTCCTTCCGCCGCGGCCACGTGGACTGGCTCTTCACGACCACGAACGCCGCCAAGGGCTTCCTCCGCGTCTCCGCCTCGCACTTCTGGCACACCGCCGCCCCGACCGCCCCGCTTTCCGCCCGCTCGCGCTTCTACGCCTATTCGGGCGACGACCTCCTCGGCGTCGCGTTCCTCGACCACGCGCCCGGCGCCGAGCCCGCCCTCGTCCGCTTCCCCCTCCCGTTCCTTCCGGCCGGGCCGCACCGCATCCGCCTCGTCTGGGACGGCATCGACCCCGCCCTCGGCGTCTGCCTCCACGAAGCCGCCCTCGAGACGCCCGGCGGGCCGGACGGAAACGGCGACGGCCTCGAGGACTGGGTCCTCGCGCAGTCGCTCGTCCGCGATTCCGTTCCCGCCTCCGTTTCCACGGTGTTCTCGCCCGCCTGCCTCGAAGGTTCCGCGCTCGCCCCGACGCGCGTCTCCCTCTCCTTCGGCACCAACGCGCTCGCCGCGACCGCGACCGGTCCCTCCTCGTGGTATGCGGACGTTCCGCTCGCCCCCGGCGCGAACCCCGTTTCCGTCTCCTTCGAGGGCGGTCTCCGCACCGCCGCCGCAAGCGTCTCGTGGGTTCCCTTCGACGTTTCCTCCGCCGCGACCTCCCTCGTCGCCCGCCTCGGCGACACGATCCTGCTCTCTTCGCCCGATGCCGCCTCCGTCTACGTGACCGCCAACGGCCTCGGACGCGGCACCCTTTCGCTCGCCGCCGGCGTCCCGGCGCAGCTTCTCTTCGACGACTCCGGCCTCTGGCGCCTCGCCGTCACCCGCCCCGGCGCCTCGACCGTCGTCCACGAGGTCCGCATCCTCGGCGGCGGCTTCCCGGACGAAGACCCGGCCGTCCTTCTCGGCCGCAGCCGTTCCTGGCCCTGCCAGCAGCTTCCCGCTGCCGCGGTTCTCTCGACCGATGACGCCCTCTCGCTGACCCGCACCGGCGCGAACCTCAACCTCCGCACCGACACGCTCCGCGTCCCGCACCGGATTGTCGCCCGCGTCGCCGAGGACGGCGCGATCCTCGACGTCGCCCACCCCCGCGTCTTCTGGCTCCGCGCCATCCCCGACGGCTTCCTGCACCGCGTCGAGAAGCTCGACGGCTGCGAGGTCTGGATCGACGATCTGGAGACCTTCGGCGTCCCGGCCGACGTTACCGTCCGCGCATCCATCGTCCTCGCCGGACCAACGTTCGACGACTTCACGCTCTCCCAGACCCGCTCCGGCGCCGCGTTCCCGCCCGCCTCGCGCTGGCCGCTCCGCTTCCTCCATCCGGACGGCTCCTCCGCGCCGACCTGCCACTCGATCCAGGCCTTCCAGGACGGCCGCCTGATCGGCGACGCCCATTCCAATTCCGAGACCACTCCCCAGGAGATGAAGTAAGATGAAAACTCCAGCCCTCCCCTTCGCCCGCTTCGGCGCCCTCGCGTTTCTCCTCCTCGTCGCGCTTCCCACCGAGGCGATCAACGTCAATCCGAAGACGGCCGATCCGCCGCCCCCGCCTCCGCCTCCGCCGGATTGCGAGGAGTGCAAGTGCCCTCCGAGGCCCGCTCCGCCGCCGAACGACGGCGGCGGCAACCCGGGTTCCCCCGATTGCCCGACCTGTCCGGGCGACGCAACCCATACCGGAGTCGGCAGCATCTCGTTCTGGCAGCGTTTCGGTCGCACTCCGCTCGTCGCCGAAGCTCCCATTGGACGGATGGAAATCTACGAAATCGGCGCGTCGAGGCTTTCGTCCGGTTCGGGAATCCTTCGGTTCAACCATCCGCTGATGCGCCGCATCGTCGACCGGGACGTCGAGAAGAATGTCGTGACGGTCGAGGAGGGCAACGGCTGGCTCGTCACCTATCGCGACGGGCGCCCCGTCGGACAGTCCACCGCCGTTCTGGACGATCTGCGCTTCGAGCCCGACGGAACCCCGGTCGAGCGGCTCGCCGACCGGACGCTCGTCTACTACAACGCGGACAATACCGTGGACCACATCGTCACGTCCGCGGGAGTCCGGATCGATTGGGACGACGCCGGGCTCGACGTCGTCTGGGACGGAAACGCCATCGGCCAGGTCTGGTCGAAGGCGGACGGCCTGATGGACGTGGCGAAACTGTCGCCGACGTCGTTCCGCCTTTCCTGGTATCCTCCCGCCGCCGTGGGGGAGAAGGAAAACGGCCGCTGGACCACGACTGGCAATCCGGGCAAGACGTTCCCCTTCTCCTATTCGAACGTTGGCGGAGAGCACCGCCTTTCCCTCCTCGAATGGAGGAACGAGACGTTCCACTTCGACTATCTCTGGAAATCCTCCGACGGGTTCGACTGGACGCTCGTCCGGGATCCCGACGGCCTCGCCCTGTCCGAATCGATGCAGTCCGAAACCGGCGACGGAAACCGCCGTGTCGTGAGGACGTTTTCGGATGCAAACGGAGTTCTCCGTCGCAAGACCGAATACTACAAGACCGGACTCGTCGGAACGACGCTGGTCGGCACCGGCGTCATCGGCGACGACGGGATCGAGCGCCGCGTCTGGTCGGCCGTCCGAATCGAGGACGGCGTTGCCGCCGCCCACCTTTCGTCGACCACGAACGAATACGGCGGCGGGACGACCTACACGTATGACGAGCATCGCCGCTTGACCTCCTCGTCCCGGCTCGTGAACGGCAATCTCTCCGAAGTCACGACCTATCAGTATCCAACGAACTTCGTCGATGGATTCGCAGACCTTCGCCCCTCTCGCCGCCTCGTCACCCGCGATGGCGTGGTCGTGTCCGACACCGCCTACGACTACGGTTTCGCGCCCGACGGCGGCCGACTTGACACTGTCACGCGCTCCGACCCCGTCTCCGGCGTTTCGCTGGTTTCCCCCCGTCTCTACTATCCCGTTTCGTCCACGAACGCGGCCGAGGCTGGCCGACTCCGCCTCGCCGTCTCCGAGGACCGTACCGCCACGCTGTACGCCTATGCGCCGACCGCGAACGGCGGCTATGTCCGCACCGCCACGCACGGCTACATTCCCGAACCCGACGCATCCACGCCGGGTGCGGATGCGTCGCGGTTCGCCATCGCGCCCTCGCAGTCCACCCGCACCGTCGAGATGGTGAACTTCCGCGGCGACGTCGTGCGCGTGGACGAGTTCGTCCACACCGGCGAACAGTGGTCGCCCGCCGGCTGGACGACCTACACCTTCAATCTCGCCCACCGCCGCACGGGCTTCGCCGACCATAAGGGCGACTGGGAGACCTCCGACTGGATCTGCACCGGCCCGGTCTGGCAGGATCTCGCCGACGGCACCGCCGTCACGAACACCTTCGACAAGGCCAAACGCATCGCGACCTCCACGCAGTACACACCCTTCGGCGCCGTCGAAACCACCTACGCCTACAATGCCATCGGAGAGATCGTCGGCACGACCGTTTCCACCAACGGCGTTGCCGTCCGCGGCACGCTCGCCGCCTACGACGCCCGCGGCCGCCGCATCCTTTCCGTGGACGAGCAGGGTCGCACCAACACCGTCTCGTATTCTGCCGACAACCGCACCGTCATCCGCACCACCCAGGCCGGCGCCGTCACGACCACGACATACAACACGGATGGTTCCATCGCGACAATCGCCGGAAACGTCCGCCCCTACGAGACTCGCTCCTATGGTGCGGACCCCGCCACGGGCTTTTTCTGGACCGAAATCCGCACCGCCCAGAACGATTCTGCTCCGTCCGTTCTCTCCTCCCGCACCTTCCGCAACGCCCTCGGCCAGACCGTCCGCGTCGAGACCCCCGCGCCGAACTCCGCCTCGCGCATCACCGCCCGCACCTACGACGCCCGCGGCCGCCTTTCGTCCGAAACCGTCACAGCCGCAGGGGAAGGCCCCCTCCTTGAGGGGGCTGTCGCGCAAAGCGCGACTGGGGGAGTCGGCGCACCCATCCGCCCCGTCGTCACCTACGCCTACGACGCCCTCGGCGATCTCGTCCGCACGACCCAGACCTCCACCTCCGGCGTCTGGCGCGCACAAGCTTCCGACACATCCTACTCCCTCGCCCCCGACGGCTCCGTCTGGTCCCGCTACCTCTCCACCGCCTCCTGTTCCGACCCGGCCATCGCCGCGCTGACGAACCGCACTGACCGCAAAATCACGCCGCTCTCGCAGACCGAGCGCTCTCACGTCGTCCACTACGACTTGCGCGGCAACGCCACGCACGAGACGGAATCCTTCGATCGCGTAGCCGCGCGCAGCGAATTCCGAACCGCCGTCCCGTGGGCGGCCAATCCTTCGCGCAGCGTCGCGCTTGCTGGACTCACGGTCGAAGTGGTAGACTTTGCGTCCGTGACGAACCGCTTCGAGTACGACGTCTTGGGGCAGCGCGTCGCCGAGACCGACGGTCTCGGCAATGTCACGATCTACGACTACGACGCGGCTGGGCATCTCCTCTCCACGACCGATCCAGCCGGCTTTGCCACCGCCTTCGTCTACGACGCCGCCGGCCGCCTCGTCGCCACGACCGATGCCCTCGGCAACACGGTTCACACGGATTACGACGCAGCGGGCCGCGTCGTGGCGGAGTCCGGCGCCACCTATCCCGTCCGCAAGGGCTACGATTCCTACGGCCGATGGACGAGCTTGAAGACCACGCGCAACGGCTCGACCTGGGACGAAACGCAATGGACCTACGACGAAGCGTCCGGCGTCCAGACGGCGAAGACCTATGCCGATGGTTCCGTCGTCCGCTACGGCTACGATGAAGAAGGCCGCCCGACGCGCACCACGTGGGCCCGCGGTGCCTGGTTTGAGAACCGCTACGACGAATGGGGGCAGATCGTCGCTGTGACGCACGATGACCCGACCATCGACGCCGCGATGGCCTACGACGCCTTCGGTCGTCTCGTCGTTTCGTCGAACAACGCTGCCGCCTATCGCTACGCCCGCGATGACCGTGGTCTCATCACAAATGAACTCGCTGTCATCGGCGGAATCACGAACGTCATCGTCCGCGACTTCGACGATTACGGCCGTCTGTCCCGTCTCCGTATCGCCGACAGCGACTACGACCAGACCTACGCCTATGACGATGCTGGACGGCTCTCCGTCATCGGAATTCCCGGCTCAACCGTCACCTACGCCTACACGCCCGACTCCCTCGACGCCGGCTATTCCGTCCTCACGCCGTCAAACGCAGTCCTGACCCGCACCTTGTTCCGCGACCCGCAGCGCCGCGGCTTGATTCTCTCCGTGTCGAATCTCGTGAACGGCGTTGATTCCGGCTCGTCCTTCGATTACACCTACGAAGCCCTCGGTCGCCCCGTCACGCGCAATCTCGACGCCTTCGGCTACAATTCGCGCGGCGAAGTCGCCTGGGCTCGCTACGGAACGAACACCCTCGCCGACATCTATGACTACGACTACATCGGAAACTTCACCTCCAACCGAATCCGCAGAGACTGGTCGCAGTTCACGGCAAACGAGCTGAACGAATATGAAGATATCACAACCACTTCTCCCCTTCTATCTTTCAACCCATCAACTACTGAACTCGTCTACGACCCCGATGGCAACCTCCTGACTAACGGCGTGTGGTCCTACGAATATGACTCGAGGAACCGCCTTTCGGCAGTTGCCTCCAACGGCGTCGCCATTGCAGAGTACGATTACGACGCCTTCTGGCGCCGCGTCGGCCGCCATACGGGTGGCGCGGCGCACCGGCACCTCTACGATGACTGGAATCCTGTTCGCGAAACCGTCTCGACCGGCGCTGATACGGACATCCGTGACACCCATTGGGGTAAGGACCTCTCCGGCACGCTTCATGGGGCGGGCGGTGTGTGCGGCCTTCTCGCCGTGCGGTGGGAGGACGGCCTCTTCCTCCCGTTCTGCGACAATCTCGGCAACGTTGTCGCCTACGCCGACTCCGCGGGTTCTATCGTCACGATCTACACCTACGACGCCTTCGGAAACACGATGGAATCCTCCGGTCCATTGGCGGATTTCTTCGCACATCGTTTCTCTACAAAACTCCTTGATCCCGAGACGAGTCTCAACTACTATGGCTACCGATTCAATGCGCCCGTCCTTGGAAGATGGATGAACCGGGATCCGATTGGGGAACATGGGGACTTGAATCTATTATGTGCGTTTCACAATAACTCCTACTCATTATTCGATCCTGACGGAAAAGCTTCCGTTTCATTGACAATATCCACTACACCTCCCCAAGGTACGAACCTTAAAGGAGATTGGTATGTCGCGGTCGCGGCCAAACCGATTGACTTGGATGACGGATGCGAATTGGGGTTTATCCAATTGAAGTATAACACAAGCGAAGACAGATGGGATACTGATGCTATGAACTGCTCGAGCCTGCATCCTTCCGGCGATCCATTTTATTACGAATTCACGGAAGTAGATGCCGATGGTTTTGTACATTTCGTCGACGCCCCCTCATATGGAGCCGATACTTGGTATCTCTTGTTCGTTGTCCAGCGCTGCTGCAAACATTACTATAAAGACGCTACGAATTGTGCTCAATGCTGTGACAGATATGAGGTTTCAGTACTGGAACGAATTAAATGGAAGACAACTGAAACACCTGTATCGATATCGGTGATTGAAAAGTCAGACTCGACAACAGCCGACACTTTACTCAAAATGGTGCTTAATTCAAAACAGTTTACCGGACAGTATTGTGAACCCTATTCGGAGGATTGGCTCAAGGCGGGCGCAAAAGGTATATACGGAATGCCAAGGGTTGTTTATCTGCGAGAGGATGCCAAATGAAGATGTCAATCGTCCTCACAGTGAGTCTTTTTGCAACGCTTCTTCTGTTCGGTTGCTCTTCCCTTCAAGGCACGAAGGGCGTTTCCCTTCAGGTTCTTCCCCTTGATGCGGAACAGTTTGATCGACTGCCCTCACCAACCATAAACAGAGTTGTCGGATCTGGAGCTATGACAAGAAGTGAATTTGGATTCAATTCTTCGGACCGCGCCTATGCGCCTGTAGTTGCTGTTTTAATTGTTCGAAACGAAGGGCGGAACGCCGTTGCAGTTCCACATCTTGGCATGTGGTGGGAGACTGTTGTCCGTAGCGGGGTATCAAACCAAATCAAGAGAATCCCTTTTGCCGGGTCAACGTATCGTGGCGGTCCCGTTTTTCCAGAGACGACACGCATCGTGCAGCCTGGAGAGGCGTTTTGTCATTTGCTGGAGATTGGCACATCGTCTTTCTTCAACTTGGACGAGTCGGATGAAATCTGGGTGTCTTGCACGCATCCAGCCATTCAGCTTTCCTCCAACCGAATCCATCCACTCGGCCCCATCTTCAATGTCGGTCCTTCTCCGACAAACACTGTTACTAACGAGGGTTATTAGTTGAAACTTTTCGTCTTCCAATTTTTCCCAAACTTGCTCCTCGCTGCGGTGGGGACGGCATGGCTCGCTCTTCGTGTCCACCCGGTTGATCGTCCCGCACCGCATGCCGCAGTCCACACGCCTCCTTTCTCAGGGGCGGGCATCGTCTTGCCGAGGGCGGGCGAACCCGCCGCTTCGCGGGGAACCCGAGTCAGACATCACGGTTCCGCGAACGGGTGCTTCGCTCGAAATCCGGCGGGGAGCAAGACAGTCTTGCGGAAGCGGCGGACTGCGATGCCGCCGCCAACGAACTCTTCTCCTTGCCCGAACTGCCCGACGGCGTCATGGGCGACTTGGCGCGGATGTTCGGGTCGCCCGACGAGGACGAGGTCTGGCGGGACTACTGCCTGCAGTTCCTCGGCAGCGCGCTCGAGCGCGAGGACGGCGTGACGGACGAGGACCGCGCCCTCGCCCGGGAAACGCTCGTCGATGCGCTGGCCTCCACGAACGCCACCTTCGCCGGCACGGCCCTTCGCGCCCTCCACCGCGGCGATCCGTCCGATCCGCTCGTCGCCTCCAACGCCCTCCGCATCGCCCGCGACCCGACCTATTCCCCCTCATCCCGCACCGCCGCGCTCCTCATTCTGGAAGACTGCGTCCGAGCCACCCCTTCAACGGTTTCAACCGCTTCAACCCTCACGGAAACCGCCTCGGCGATTTCCTCCGACCCTTCCGCCTCCTCCCTTCTTCGACAGACCGCCGAAGCAATCCTGCGAAGAGTTGACCCGTCGCGGGGTCTTGAGTAGACTCCTTCGCGCACCTCCGCTTCGGTGCGTTTCGGAACCGGCGATCCTTGAATAAAAGGGCAACGGTTCGGGCGCTCGGTGCATCTATAGAGGTGGAACGGGCATTGCAGCCCGCAATCGAATGGACATCGCCGAACAGATCCGAACCGATCCCGACGCCGGGGCGCGACGCCTCGTGGCCGATCTCGGCCCCGGCCTCTACGCCTTCGCGCTGCAGCTTTGCGGCAACCGAACGGACGCGGACGACCTCTACATGCGCACGCTGGAGACGGCCGTGAGGCGGATCGGACAGCAGCGAGGGCCGGCCTTTTCGGCGTGGCTGCGCTCGATCTGCATGAACTACTGGCGCATGGACGGGCGCCGCCGGAGCGTTCCGATCGAGCCGGAATCGGAATTGGACGCGGTTCGGGACAAGGGGCCGACCCCCGCCGAGGCGGCCGAGGCGCAGTCCGATGCCGCCGCGGTCCGCATCGCGGTGGCACGCCTTCCGGCGCGCTACCTCAAGCCGGTCCTGTTACGCTACTGGGGCGGTTTCTCGCACCCGGAGATCGCCGCCAGGATCGGCGTTTCCGAGGGAACGGTGAAACGACTCCTTTTCGAGGCCCGCGAACTTCTGCGGGCCGAACTGGAACGATCGTTGGAGAGAAAGAAACAATGAGTCCGAACGAATCCGACGCCGAACTCCGTCTCGGCGAAACCATCCGCGCGGCCCTGCCGCCCCTGCCCGCCGATTTCGATCCCGAGCGGATCGAAGACGAATTCTTTGCCGCCATTGCGAAGGAAAACAGCGCCGTTGGCCTCAAGCCTCCCGACGTTGCCGACCGCCTTGTTTCCTTGGCGAGACGGACGGCCGGCGCCCATCGCGCGGATGCCGATCGTCGCGCCGTCGCGTCGCCGCGGCTCCGTCGCGTCGCGGCGGCGGCTGCGGTCGCGGCCATCGCGGGTCTCGCCGGCGCCGCGACCGTCGCGATTCGGGCGGCGCTTCGCGACGACCCGCCCCCCACGCCGTCCCCTGCGCCGCCCGCCGCGTCGTCCATCGTCCGGCGTTCGTCGATCGGCGTTGACGCCCCGGACACCGCGGAGCCCGACACGACGAAGCCGGAATCCTCCATCGCCGCTCCCGCCGCTTCCGCTCCTGCGCCCAGGCCGGCGGAGGCCGTCTCCGTCGGACCCGCCGCCCCCGCGAGTCCCGCGGAGGCCGTCCCGTCCGCCTCCGCCGCCCCTGAGGACGCCTTCGCGTTCTACCGCCCGGCGGACGTGGAGACATTCCTCGCCGCGTGGCAGGAATCGCTGCTGCCGCTTTCGTCGGCGGTCACGCAGGAGGTCGGCGCCGTTGCGATCTGTCCCGATTCCGCGGATTCCGCCGCGTGGTTCGCCGCGCTCTGGCCGGACCGCGCGCCGGAGACGTTCTCCGCGCTCCTGCTCGACGACCTGGGCGACGCCGTCCTCACGAACCTCGCCGCCTCGGCCGCCGCCGTGGTCGAGGCGCCCGAGGACTACGACCCGGCCTGGCTCCTCGACGAAACGCTCCCCGGCATCCCCGAGGAGCACCGTCGGGCGCTGATGCCCTTCTACGACCCGGCGCTCGTCACGCTCTCCTTCGACTCCTATCCAGACGCCGCGCGCTTCGCCGAATGGCTCGGCAACGGCGGCGATCCGCCGGCGCCCTCGCGGACGGCCCCTTCGTCGGCGCCGCAGGCGCTCCTGTCGTTCGAGACGGAGGCGCACCCGTCACCCGCGCCGCAGGCGGCCCCTTCGTCGGCTCCGCAGGCGCTCCTGTCGTTCGAACCGCAGGAGGATACGTCCTTGGCCCTGGGCGGGCACCAAGAGCCGAAGACGCCGCCGATGCCCGACTTCAAGCTCCTCCAGCGTCTCCTCTACCGGGAACTCGTCGTCCCGTTCTACGACGGGCCGGACGGCTCCACGCACCTGAGCCGAGACGGCGCGCGCGAAATCTGGGGATTTGCGCTCGAGCTCGGCCGCGGCCGCCTCGCGCTCGTCCCCAATCGCGAATGGGGAGGCGCCTACGACCTCGTCGTGCGCTCCGGAATGGACGACTCGTTCCTCCGCTTCTGCGCGGCGTTCGGCTCCTGGAAATGGGGCTGGGCCGACAAGGCCCGGGAGCTGCGCGACGACCTTTCGTTCCGTCTTGCCGGCGGCGACGCCGCCCCGTTCCAGTCCCTCCTCCTCGCGTATCTCGACCAGCGCTTCGAACCCTCTCCCGACCGCGCCGCCGCCCTTCGCGCCGCCTTCCACGCCTGGGCGGCCACCCTCGCCGGCGAATTCGACCGCGACGACATCCGCGCGTGGTTCGCCCACTGGCTCGTCGAGGACGTCGTCGCCGCCGGTCCCGCCCCCGTCCGCGGCGGGAACCCTTGCGCCGACATTCGCGCCGACGCCATCGCCCGCCACGCCGCCGAACCCGCCCCGGACGCCTCTCCCGCCCCCGGTACGGTCCCCGTCCACGAGGACTTCGTCCAGGCGACCTTCCTCCCTCTCGTCCTCCGCGAGGTCGTCGCTCCCCTCGAGGCCGTCGAAGGCGACCGCGACGCCCCGTGGCGCCCGATGGCCCTCGCCGCCCTTCGCGACTGGTGTCTCTGGACCGTCCGCGGCGAAGACCGTCCCGACCCCCTCTATATGGGCCGCGCCGTCTCCGCCGCCGGCCGCGGGTGTTCCTGGCCCGCCATCCGCTTCCTCGCCGCCCTCAAGGATTACGACGATGCCGCCTGGGACCCTGAAACCGCCATCTACGGTCGCCCCGACCCCGCCGCCCTCGCCGCCGCCGCGCGGCGCGTCGTCGAAGCCCTCGCCACCGCCGACGCCGACCCGGACACGACTCCCCTCGCACGCCTCCTGATGCATCGCGCCGCCGCCGCTCGCCGCCACCCGCCCGTCGCCGGACTTCCGCCCGAAGCCTTCTCCGCCGCTTTCGCCGCCGCCGCCGCTCAGCCCCGTTCCCCCGCCGAAGCCCGCGCCCTTTGGCTCCTCGCCCCCGCCACCGCCGATTGGCCCGCCATCGCCTCTTCCGCCTCCGACCCCTGGCTCCGCGAAATGGTCCTTGGCCGCGCTGCTCTCACCCAGGGCGACACCGCGCAGAGCATCCCGGCGCAAGGCACCGCCGCGCAGAGTGGAGCCGCGCAGAGCACCGCCGCCCGGAGTGGAGCCGCGCGAGCACCGCTCGCGCGGGAGGCCTTCGCGCGCGCTGCCTCCCTCCGCTCCGCCTTCCCCGAGCCCTGGATCGAGCTCCTCCGCCACTGCGCCGCCGACCCCGCCGAGGCGCGCGCCTTCTATGACGAGGCCGCCCGCCGCGAGTTCGACGCCCCCGGCGCCGTGGACGCGATGCTCGGCGCCCTCCGCCCGGCGAGTCTTGCAGGGGCGGTCTCGTCCGCCCCCGCCTCCGCCGAGGCCCTCCTCGCCTTCGGAGACGAATGCCTCGCCACCGGACGCTTCGACACGCGCGTCCCGTTCACCTGGGTCCAGAGCCGCTTCATCGCCGCCTCCCTGCCCGGCGCCGATTGGGAGGCTCCCTTCCGCGGCGAGGACGCCATCACCAACATGAACCGCGTCTGCGACGCCCGCCTCGCCCACTCCCGCTCCAGCAAGGACGACCGCGCCGACGCCTTCTATGCCCGTCTTTGGCCCCTCTATGCGAACAACGATTTCGGCGCTTTCGTGCCGGCCTGCGGCGCCTTCGGCTCCTGCGAAGGCGGAGAACACGGTTTCACCGCCGATTTCGACCCCGGCCATCCGATGCGCCGCCGAGCCCTCGGCCTCGCCTTCGGATATGCCGGCTACCACCACGACGACATCGTCGCCGCGATGCGCGCCTGGAGGGTCGACGGCGACCTTGCGGCCGCGCGCGAACGCCTCCGTGCCCGCGCCGGTCGCGTCTCCGCCGCCACCAACACCGTCGACAACTGGGAGCAGAGCTACATCGCGGGTCGTCTCGCCGTCCTCGACTGCGCGCTCGCCAGGCCCGGCGATCCGCCATACTCCCTTCTCCCCAGGTTCGGGACTCCCGGTCCGCGCAAGTTCTGGCGCAGTCTCGGAGAGACCGTCTGGCTCGATGAGGTCAACGAGTTCAATCCCGACGCCGGCTTCTGGTGGACCGGTCCTCTCGCCGGACAGATCGTCTCGAGCGAACCCGTCATTCCCGCCGCCGCCCGCCTTTCCGCCGCCGTCGGACTCTATCCGCCCGATTCCGGATCTCACGCCCGCCTCTGGATCGTCCCCGAAGCCGTTGCCGATCCGTCCGCCGCCGACGGCGAACCCGTTCCCGGCCTCCTCCTCGAGCGCGACGACCACGACCGCTGCACGCTCGGCTGGGCGCGCCTCCGTCTCTTCGATCCCGATGCCGCGCCTGTGGGCGAAGCCGACGGTCCCCGCGTCCGCGTTCGGCCTCCGGCCGATGGCATCCAGCCCATTGAACTCGATTTCGTCTCCGGCGACCTCGTCGTTCGTTACGACGGCCGTCCCATTCCCGAACTCCGTCGATCCGGCCTCGTCGCCCCGGACCGCGCCCATGCCATCGCCTTCGCCGGCCGCCTCTTCGCCATCTGCAAGGCCACCGTCCTCGCCCTTCCCGCCGAGTCAATCGCCGCCCCGGAATCGAACGCCGTGGAATTGACGGACGCGAACAGCCCCCGCTGACGAAAAACTGACGATTCAAAGGCGCTTTTGCGCTTGAAAAGGACAAGTGACCCGTTTAGGCTATACACCCAGAAACGAAACGAACTTGGGAAGATTGCTGAAGAACGACAATCCTGACCAACAGGAGAACGACAACGATTCTAGGACACTACATGAAAAACACACATCAACTCCGCTTCGCAATGCTTCTTGCGCAGTTTTCTTTCACATCGGTTGCACTCGCCGCAGGAAAACTCACTCCGGCTCCTGAGGCCGCCAACGAGTATGTCCGCGTTTGGTCCGACACGATCGGCGTGCACGAAGTTCAAAATCCGGATGGCGGACTCGACTTCTGGATCACGACCACGAATGTCGTGGATGGCTTCATGGCCGAGGTGGTCGTCGAGGAGATTGACGAGGATTCCTGGCGGCTGAAAGAGCCACAAAGCGGTAAACGCAATCAAATGAGCCCCGGCGACAAGTTGAAATATGTTGTGGAAGATGTTTCGGGAGTCGAACCGGATAAGACCGGGTGGATCAAACTGTATCGCGTTGATGTGATGATCGATGACGTTGGCGAGGCGAACGAGGAAGCAGACGGCGCTCTCGTTGCTTACAAAACCGCCCCGGGCGGATACAACGATCCCGCCATCGCCAAGTATCTTGTTCCCGTCGCCTTGCGGTGCTTCACTCCAGACGAGGACGACGTTGTGACAATCGAAATCAGGAACTCCACCTTGTTGGTTCGAAACGATAGCGGCGGTCTGGAAGAGGCGCAGTCGTCCTATATCGCGTCCGAACTGAGCGACCTTCGGTTCTTCCTGCTGGGGACACAGGCTTCCACAAGCGAATGCGACCAAGAGATCGTTCTTACCCATGACAAGACGAAATGCAAAGACGTCGCAAAGTTTTCGGTGTGGCAGAATGCGTCGTTCGTGATTCAAGAGGTCTCGTTCCAAAACGCAAACGAGATTTTATCCGATCTCGGAGTACCATTTGAACCGCCACAATACAAGGACAGCAACCACGACGGTGTGATATCGGGAGCCGGCGAGAAAGCAGTGCCTGTTCTCTATGTCAGAAATACACAACCGACCATCGCCGCAAAAATCTACCACCCCTCCGCCCAATTGACCCCGCCGGTTTACGTTCGAGCCGAGTCTCCCGCCTTCCGGATTCCTTGCACACCGGCCTCGATTGATTCCGACACCGTTATTTCGATCGCCAGCGCAACCGAGACAACTCTCGCCGACAAAATTGATTTCCAGGATCCATTGCCCGTCCGATGGTTCGTTTCAACCGACAACAAATCGTCCTGGCAGTCGGCTGGAATCAGCACCAACCGGTTCTATGTCACGTGGGCGGCGTCGCAGGCCACCAAAAACCTGGAAACCCTTTTTTATGTTGGATGCAAAGGGGGTAAGGGGGTCTCTGGGGTTTGTGGCATAGATGACGATTCGGTGGTTGATGCTATTTGGAATAGTCAGTTCGCAACACTTTCGGTCTTGAAAGCTTCGAATGGACATATATTGAGTTATTATGGCTTCGAGGATTCGAATCAAAATGGCATCTTTGATGCGGGAGATGTCGATCACAACTCCGATGCAACTTGCCCGGTTGGAGACAGCTTCCATCCTTTTGTTCCCCTGATAGCTACTGAATACGGCCAGTGTTCGGCATGGGCACAATTGCTTTTTGAAACATGGAAGGCTCAAGGGATGGCATGCGTGAATGGGTCAGAAGCCCACCCCGTCTTCATTGAAGCAGCTTCCCAAACTGGATATATTTCGTTGCTTGGCGTCAAAAATTGGGCATGGTCGACCGAATCTATTCCAGAGGAGGACAACCCTTTTGACTGGAGCCCCGTCTACAAAACAACTGCTGCCCTTGTCGACAGAGGGTTATCAATTTCAAACACCTCCGATCTTCCACGAATGCTGTGCAGGGATGAAATAGGCATTCCCGGACAAGGAAGATCTCCTAATCCCCCTTCCAATTATCCCTGCCATTATTGGATGACCGATGGGTGTTCGTTTTTTGATCCGAGCTATGGATTCAGAGCTGGGTCGTTGGAAGCATTGTATAAAACGGTCTTTGAATGCTGGATACTGAAGCCAGATGTCATGTCGAACGAAAGTTATTACTGGGTTATCAAAAAACCTATTGGATGTCTGTTTTATCCTCTGCGACCCAATTAAACAAATGAATGTATGGACTTTTAAAATGAAGCTGCTAACTCTGATGCTTGCAACAAGTTGCGTTACACAACTTTTGGCAAGAGACTATTCCTCTGACTTCGCAGCTGGAACCAACTGCTATTTCCGTCTCAAGGCTGGAGACTGCACCGTGGAAGAGGCCGTCTCTGTTCTTCAAAACTCTTCCGCGGAAACTAAGTTGGCGTATTTGTTCAGCATGGATTTCTCCTTTCTCGACGAGCCTTTAAGAGCCAAGCTTCTCTTTTCAGGTTTGTCCGACAAGGACAAAGATTCTGTTTGTAGCTTTGTCTCAACAGCGCATCGAATCGACCGAAATAAAGGGCCGGGGTTTGATTCTCCTGTTGAAAACCTGTTTGCAGTTGCGGCTTGTTTGATCAACGACACAGAGGCGCCTTCCGTCCCACAAGTATTGGAACCGGAAACCATCTGCGGGGCATTTAATGCATTTGTGGAGGCAAGGACTACCACGGCTCGTTTGTTGAGCGAAGAAGCCGCCGCGTCATTGTCAAAAGCCTCCTTAGCTGAAAAGCTTTCGTTCGCAAGATCGGGATGGTATGGTCATACCACTCGAACCGTTCTTGAAAGACTTTCGGAAGATGACTCGCCAGACGTTCGACTCGCTGTAGCGCTCAATCGCCTAACCCCCTATGAAGTCCTCGAGAGATTGACGAAAGACAATGATTCCGCCGTTGCCATGTCCGCCCGCGATCTTATTTGGCATTTTAGCGTCGTCAGTCCTCGTCAGCTTGGCTCTTATGTCGCACCGAGAACCTATGAATCGCTTCCAAGTGTTGTACAGGCCAAACAGGATCGGACCGATGCTCAATTGTACTCGACGACCGCTGTTCAGGCTCGCGTCTACCGGGACTGCCGGGAAGCAAGAGCCGATCTTCCTCGGTTGTTCGGGCAATGGCTGGAGCATCCCCACGCCGTCCACGCCTCGGTGACCAATGCCCTTTGGCAAGTGGCGGCGTTACGGAATCGAGGGGCGCCCCTAGGGGACGTCCAGGTCTTTTTCGAGGACTGCATGATACGTTCCCTGCAGCTTCCGATTCCGACGAACCACACGGTCGAACAACAGAAGTCGACGTTCATGTTCCGAGCGTCTTTGATCCAGGACGAAGTTTTCAGCATGAAGAACCGGGACGGATTCTCGGCGACTTTCGCCCCGAAGTTGGCCGACCTTTGCGCCCATTTCAAGGCCAGGCGCGATGCCTTCGACAAGCGGATATCCGCGTGGAAGGCGGCAGAACCTCCGCTGGATGGAACGCCCGAATCGCAACGTCGACACGAAGATTGGGACGAGCGAGGAAACCTTCTGCGGGCACATCGAGACTGGGCCGAATGCGAACGCCGGACAATCCACCTTTGGCTCTTCGACTACTTTACGGACAACTGGACTTCCGATGGACTTTCGAACCTATCTCCGAAGGCGCGCTACGACGCCCGCATCGCTCTCTTGCGGCGCGCGAATGTCGATTCCGGGCCCTTCCAGAGCCTGAGCGACGAAGCCATGCAATGTTTTCGGCGGGAAACGAACGCCCGGGAACGGGAACTAGCTGCCGACGAGAAACGACGAGCATGGCTTTGGAGCCGGGCGAAAGGTTCGCTGGGGTCGGGCTTTCCAGGTCGGATCGAATCGTACGAGGTCGATCCTCCCTTGAAGGAACACCTCAACCGATTCCGCCTGATGGCCGGACGATTTGTCCGGAATCCCGTCGAAGGGGCCGGGCGGGAACTGACAACGGACTCGATTTCAAACTCGATTCCCTTTCTCCTGTTCACGCCCAAGATGTCGGCATCGAAGGCGATGCCCGTCATCCTCTATTTCGGGGGAACGGGGGAACTCGGATCGGATCTGTCCGTCCAGTTCCGCCAATCCGCCGTGTTCCGGACGATCTGCTCCGACGAATTCCAGAGACGCCATCCGTGTTACCTGTTTGCACCTCTTTGCCCAGAGGGATCATCCTCCCTTGGGCCGACGCAGCACGGCCGGGGCGACGATCTCGGCGATCTCGTCTTCGACGCCCTCTACGCTCTTGCGGCGAATGCGAAACCGACCATGGATCTGAATCGACTCTATATCACGGGCCTTTCCTGGGGTGGACATGCGGCATTTCATATGCCTTGGGCCTATCCGGGGCGGTTCGCGGCGGGCATCCCGGTTTCGGCGGCTCCGACCGCACACATGGTGACGACCAATGCTCCCTGCTCGTTCTGGGCACTCTACAACGAGGGCGAGCCTCATCGCACCGCCATTGAGGAAAGAATGCGGAAAACCAAGGAGATCGTCGAGGCGCACGGCGGCGAGCTGCGGTGGAGCACGTTTCCGGACGCGGGGCACGACGCCTGGACGAAGGCATGGGCTGAACCGGCGGTATGGGACTGGTGCTTTTCGAAGACGGCGGACGGGCGTCCTGTGCCCGGAGCGCGGACGCAGGCGACGACGGCGGAGGCGATATCCGCGCAGACGCCGCGTCTCGCGGCAACGCGCCCAGGAACTCCGGGGCACGAACCGGAACGGGCCTCCGATGGACTGGCGGCGACCTGGTACGAGGGCGACGGTCCCGCGAAGACGGGCGACGTTCTGGAGTCGGAGCTGCCGGAACCGCGCTCAGGACGGCTCCGCGTGGAACTTCGCGGGACGGAGGCGGAGCGACCGCGTTGCCACGTCGAAACGTCGGCAGACGGCCGGATCTGGACGCGAGTGGGGACAATCTCCCGGAAAACCGGAGCGTTCGCCGCGACGCTCACGACGCCCGTCGTGCGGGTTCGCATTGTCGTCGACACCCCCGCTCCGCATCCCCTGCGCGTCACGACGCTCCTCGTGGAGCAAAGACCGTGAACGGGTTCCGCCAGCTGGCATACGCCGCGCCGCCGCTCCTTTTGGCCATTGCCACGTTCTGGCTGAATCGGGACGGATTGGAGCGGCAACGGTCGATAGCGCGAACCGAAAGCCGCCGGTCGATTTCCGTATGGGGATTCAAGGCCAACGGACCATATGTCGACGAACCGCGGGTGCTGCTCGCCCGGAATCGGGGTGCTGGAACGCCGTTCCTGCTGACAGCCGATTCCCGACGCCCGGCCGCCGACGAACGGGCGGTTCTGGAGGCGATGTCGTGGGAGGCGGCGCCAGACGCCGTCGGGTTCGGACCTGCCGCCGGAGCGCCCGAGAACGCCTTGCTCGTCGTGCCGTCCGATTGCCGGACGGCTTCAACGAGGGCCTCGTTGGTCCGGGACGGATGGATGCTCGCGGACCGGGAAGGCGGAACGGAGGCCTGGATGAAGCAGGCGTCCGGGGACGGATTCTATTGGGAACCGGACGAACTTGCCGTTGCCGTCGAGAAGGAACACGCCTCTTCCGTCCCTGCGCCGTTCCTTGGCGGCACGGCGCGGAACGCCTTGGCCGAGGCGGTCGCGCTGCTCTGGCTCATTTTGCCGCTCGCAGTTGGCTGGCATCGAGCCGGCGAAGCCGGAGTCGCCGTGGCGTTGGCCGCGGAAACGGCGGTTCCTGCGGCATTTCTCGCGTTCGGGCTCGGAAACGCCGCATGTGCGTTTGCGGTGCCGTTCGCGGCCCTTGCCGCGGCGATGTCCGTCCGGGGGCCGACTCGGCCGCGGGAACAGTTTTCGATGGTTGCCGCTGGTCTTCTCTTCGCGACATGTGCCGCGTGCGTCCTCACCCACACGCTGTTTGCGACCAACGGGTTGGGAACCATTGGCGGCAAAGCAAAGATCCTGCATCTGTGCGCCGGTGTGCCGGAGGGTTTCTTCCGAGACCCGAACCGAGCCGTCCTTCAACCTGCCTATCCGCCCGGCTTCCCGCTTCTGGCATATGCGTTCTTCTGTCTGGAAGGCGGCGCGTCGCAATGGCTCGTGCAACTCGTTCCATGCGCAGCCCAGGCATTCTGTCTCCTGTTGCTGTGCCGCTCGGCACCGTCGCGGATCTGGATTCCGTTCCTTGCGGCCGTCTTTCTGTCCGATCCGGCGTTGTGTCTGACGACAATGTTCTACGCCGAACCGTTGGCGTGCGTCTTTTTGCTTTGCGGATGGAACCTGCTTGAAGAAGGTCGCACGCGACAAGGGTGGCTTGCGCTCGGGATGACAGCCTGGATCAAAAACGAATTCGTGTTGTTTCCGGTGCTCGTGTGGTTCGTCCGACGCGTTCTTTTGCGGGACTGCCGCTACCGGATCGAACACGCCATCGTAGCCCTGGTTCCTTTTGTGGCGTGGTTCATTGTCTCCCGCGCGCTCGGAGCGGAGCTCTACGACTATGCTCCTCCGTGGTCTCCCGATCCAACGCGCATGCTTGTGGCGATGGCGGAAATCCTACGACTCGCTTTCGCTGAGCCGTGGAGATATGGTTGGGCGTGGCCGGTCGGCGCCGCTGCGCTGGTTGTCTGGACCGGTGCCTGTTTCGCGAAACGCCGGCTTCCGGACGCCATCCGCCGCTTCGCCGTCGCCGGAGTGGTTCTGCTCGCATGTGCGTTCGCCTTTTCGTATTTTCTGGGGCTCAGCCGTGCCCCCGACTTCCGTTGGCACTGCCGAAGTCTCTATCGGTTGTTGTTTCCACCGGCTCTGCTCGCGATTCGGATTGCCTTTGGCTTTCGGGAAAAGGGACAATTGTCGTGGTGGCAACGTTATGTTGGAACAATCATTCCGCTTGGCTATACGCCTTTGGACCGACCAAGGCGGTTGACCGCGTTGCACTAGTCGAAGACGGGAAGAGCATCGCTGCCGCCGGATTTCACGGCGCCATTTCCCCGATCCCCTGCAACCCGCCGTCGAAAGGCCGCCCGCCCGCCCGCTTCCGTCCCCGAACCCCCTCTCGGGCAAAAAAAGTGGCCCTCTGACGAATTTCTGACGATTGATAGTCCCTTTTGCGCTTGAATGCAATCGCCCCACGCTTTAGAATACCCCCTGCAAGAACGACATCACACCTCTCCTCTAAGACAGTACTCCACGAAAACACATCGCGCTGCCATCATTCGTTTAACACCCACTTGCGTTAACCAACTATGAAATCATTGTTTCGCCATCTCTTGTTCTCGGCCTGCTGTCTGGCCAGTATCGCATCCCACGCTGTAACGGCGGACAACGGGCTCGTCTCCGTTTCGTCCGACTCGACGTCGGTTCGAGGCATCCTCGCGGTCGGCGACGACTTCGCCGTGTTTCAAGACAAGTCTTTGGATCGGGCGTCGGCGTCCATCACGATTGCCGGCATCGGCGACATGAAAGTCGAGACGCCGAAGGTCGTTCCCCTTTCGGGAAAGAGTTCTGTTCGGTATCGTGCAAAAGACTCTCGAACTTGGGAGGACCCGGCGACAGGAACGGTTTATCCCATTCGCATCGACATCGAGCAGGATACGGTCTACGTCCCATTCGGGAACTCATCTACGACGCTCAATCTGACCGATGACAGCACGTGGGGAATCTGGGACGTCATTTGGAGCAGCGAACCCGCCGGCATCTCGGGGAGGGGCTCTTCGATCGTCGTTCCAGACAATCTTGCGCAAGGCCATTATACGGTCACGGCGGCCTTTTCCGAAAACCCGGATTGGAATGCGGTTTGCAATGTCGAGGTGATTCGAGTCAATCTTTCGCCCAAAGACATTTTAGGTTGCGAAAAATGTCTTTCCGATGTTCGTTTTACATTGGTCGACAGTTACTGTCCCGGCGGGGTCAATTGGGAATTGCAATCATACGATTCTTCGAGTGGAAGTGCAACCATCTCGGAGGATGGTTCGATTTCTCTGGGAAGTTCAGGCGGAGAGTATTTTCTTGTTGTTTCTTCAAAAGTAATTCCGCACTGCTTGGACACAGGGACGCTCTCGTATTATATTCCGGTAATTCATCCATTTTCCGCAAGCGATTATCATTGGTTGACCATTGAAGAAAGAACTGATTCCATGTATCCCAACGAAGAACAGTATGGTCGATATGTCAAATGGAGTTATGACACGGAACCATCAACTCCTTTCGGACAAGGCCATTTCTGCTATGTCCAACAAGTCAAAGGAACGGCTACGATGAACGAGGGATACATCGGAGCGCCGAATTACAATGAAACCGTTGCGATAAATTTTGAGAATTATATAATCGACTCGAGAGACGCAAATCCAATCTATCCGGGTGGTACGAATTTCTCTGACAGCCCCGTGCCTATTCGAGCATCCCGAATCAATGAGGAATTCCACATCAATCTAAAATTCAAAACCGGAATCTACTGCCGAAAGACGATTGATACATCCCTGCCAAAAACAGGCCCCGTTCCGTCAAATCCTTTTGACATCAAGGAATGGAGTCTTGTCATGCGAACAGAAAACGGAAAGATCATTGCCGGCGAAACAGAAGGAGGGCAGACCGAATGAAAACGTTTTGGATCTGTTGTTTTATGCTCGTCCATCTCTCGATGTCGAGATCTCTTGCAGAAGCCTTCGATTCCTCGGGACGGGGGAATTCGGCGGAAGACCACATTTCTCTTCCCGCCATCAACACCAAGCGGATGGTTTGCGCCTATGAATATGACTTCGCCGGACAACCATCAGGTTCTCCGAATCGGAGCATATCCCGAGAACTCGTTCGTTTGCGGGACAATCTCGTCCTTCCGGTTTGGAACGGTACCAAGTGGACGGACATGTGCGAATACGCGCTTTCCGGGACGACCAACTCCGTCCAAGCGAAACGGCTTGTTGTCGATCTTAACTATTGGGAAGGAATGAATGCAAACTGGACCAATCAATTGCGGAAGTCGGAAGTCGTATCGTTTTCCAGTGAAATCCAAATGGGAGTTCGGGCTTCGCGAAGTCTGTTAAGCGCCGAAGGATTTCGGGCCGAGTTCGATGGCCCTTGTGGCATTTGGAAACTTGTTCCGAGTCCCATTTCTTTTCTTCCGGCCCTCTCCGAAATGAAAGCAAATCGATTACCCGGCGTGGCGGCGCGTCTCAAGGCGGCGACTATACTCCTGCGAAAGTCGGAAATATCCGACTTGCCACGGACAATTAAAAACATCCGTTGCTTGGGATTTGACGTTTCGTCCAACACCGTCGAGCAATCTGGCTGGCCAAACCGAAGGGCAGCATTGCTTTCCGTTCTGCCGGTTGTCTCCCCTGAAGATTTTTCGACCGTTCTGGCTGTGGAGAACGATCCCCGTTCGAGTTTTGTCGTGGACGTGCTCAAGCAGTGTTTCGAATTTGGTTGTATTCCGGTTCGTTCCGGTGAACAATGGAACGACGGAGCCGTCCGGTTCGAATCGCTTCCGGGGCTTGACGACGACGACAGGCGGTTGCTTATGATGTTGAACTACCGGTCGAACCCATACTACGGACGAGTCTGGAAATCCATTCTGGGCGACAAGGATCCGTTGTCCGAGACGACGAAGGAACAAATCTTAGCCCGGTTCCAAGGCAAAGGATTCAATCTCATCCGGGAAAAAAACTTAGGGTTTTTGTCCTTGACGCCAATCGAACATACTGCTCCATAGAATCGCCATGTCTCCATCATCGTCCAAACATTTCATCTTGTTGACAGCCTCGATTTTTGCACTCGGCTTTTGCGAGAGCCGCGCCGTGACGGCGGACAACGGACTCGTCGCCGTTTCGTCCGACTCGCCGTCGGTCGGAGGCATCCTCGCGGTCGGCGACGACTTCGCCGTGTTCCGGGACACGGCGTCGGCGCAAGCGCCGGCCTCCCTCACGGTCATCGGCATCGGCGATATGAAGGTCGAGACACCGAAGGTCGTTCCTCTTTCGGGAAAGAAGCCCATCCAGATTCGTGCGAAGGACGTTCGGACCTGGGAGGATCCGTGGATTGGCAAAGCCGTTCCCATTCATATCGACATCGAGCAGGATACGGTTTATGTTCCCTATGGAGACTCGGCAACGACACTGAATTTGACGGATGACAGCACTTGGTGGCGTTGGGACGTCATCTGGAGCAGCGAACCCGCCGGCATTTCGGGAAGGGGGCCTTCGATCACCATTCCGGACAATCTCCGGCAAGGACACTATACCGTCACGGCGGCCTTTTCCGAAAACCCGGATTGGAATGACACCTGTAACGTCGAGGTGGTGCGGGTCGAGTTGACACCCAAATCCGTTTCAGGATGCAAGAGTTGTTTGAACGTGACATTTTCATTCGTCAACAGCCATATACCCGGAGGGGTGGATTGGGAAATATCTCCTGATCAGGATTGTACTCCGCCAACGGTTTCGGAGTCGGGAAAACTGTCCATAGAAACCGATACCGGAGGGGAATTCGTTGTCAAGGCAACGTCAAAGCGATTGTCTCAGTGTTCGGACTCATCCGTGGTTAAAGCCTTTGGGGTCACTCATTCGTATATCAGTCCAGACGATGACACATCAGGGTATACAGACAAATTTCTAAATGACGGAGTCTCTCTTTATAGTCAAAGAAACGTTAACATCTATTTCCTACTTGCTCCGCTTTCCTTGGATGGCAACCAAGATGAAGCGTATAATCATTTTAAAGTCGGGCAACTCTTCAAAGGATCAAAACGGGAGGCCGACGGGTCGTATCCTCCCGCACCGCAAATACATGGAAAGCCATCCGAAGGCGGTTATAACTACACGGAGTGGACAATTGATTCGCTTTATTCAGATCCTAGCGTTAATTTCCATCGAGATTTGAGCATTTCGCCGTATTGGTATCATCATGATCATCCCAGGATGGTTCCAATCAATATTGGGACCGTTGGTTCGTTGTCATTTCGCACGGGAGTCTATTGTAAAATCAGTTTTCCGGAGGATTGCAATCATTCATTGCCCGAAGATCCCATTCGGGAGGAGTCTTGGCGCTACTATGTTCGCGGCACGCTCGGCCCTGATGGCAAAGTAAAAGCCGTTCATACTCCTCCGGAATAGTGTTCGTCATGAATAATCACATTATCCCCCCGTTCGTCTTGCTATGCGTCGCATTCTTCCCGGCATTAGCTCGCTCGACAGGTGTTTTCGAAAGAGAATCATCGACCGACAAACAATCAATGGAGTATTCTCACCGAGAATCCGAAGCGACAAAACTGTTGGCGACCATCAATCAACGAGGAAAAGAGGGAGACAACCGTGATATGAGCAATCAGGTTTTCAAACTAGGATTTGATTTGTCGTGGTCCGACGATCAATATGTCATCACCAACAATATCCGTGCAAAAGTCCTGTCGGAACTTTCTGTTTTCGATAACTCGGATTTTGTAGCAATGCACAATGATTTTGCGCGAAAAGGCCTGACTGAAGAATGGATGGGGTTGTACAAGATCCTGCATGACTGTTTCTTCGAAGCCGAATCTGTTCCGATTATGGAATCCGGACATTTCCTGGATGGCAGACGCGAATTGGAACAAATGTGTCCATTGTCTCCCCAGGACGAAATCGCCTTCCGCCGTTTTCTTTTCATCAATCGCCTTACAGGGGCCTTTTCGGAAACAAATACCATTTCGCCTTCAGTGAGTGAACAGTTCGTAAGGCTGTTTGACGAAGGCGTGTTTCTGACCAATCATCTTTGGAAAAACGGAATCATGGTATTCCTCGACCCCGATCACGAGACCTTTGGTGTTCGTCGCTTCAGAAAAGAGCACAAACTTTCGAAGGAAGAAATCTACAATCTAGCTGAGCGATATGGAGACCGCCAGATGAGTAGATTTCCCATCTGGTCGTTCGTTTCTTCGGCTCCAATTCTCGCCCGAGCGAAGGTTCAAGAGCTAGCATTGACGGGAACGAATGTGGATTTCCGTCTCTTTGGTGCTCTCGTCCGAGAAACGATAAAGGGGGAAAAGATTCCTCCACGTCTCGTGTTCTCTGCTCCATTCAGCGAAACCAGTAGAGTCCATCGCGCGGTGCTAGATTCGGATGAATACCTACTGTTTCTGTGTCCCGTTCCTCCCCCTATCGATTTATCCGAGAAACCAGCCTTCTCGCCTCAATACAAGTTGTTTGGATTTTGGCAGAGTGCCATCTCTCTTTCTGGGCGAACTGACGAATGGTCCAATTTCGTCTTGAAGAAACAGTTCGGTATCTCCTCTCCCGACGAGATTCTTCCGTTCTTCCGCTTTGCCGTCCGCTACGCGAAGGCTCCTCCGGAGGAACGGGCGAAGCTGGAGGGCGAGGCTTCCGGGTTGGGCGAACCCTACGAAAAACTGGTTGAATCCGCCAAGGACTATTTCAAGCGAGAGGAATCCAGGCCGTGAGAAGCATTCCGGTCGTAGCGGGCTTTTTGGTCCTGTTTTCCGGCCTGTCCTTTGGTTCCAATCGGATCGAGGCAGGAACGGGAGGTCCCACACCACGGCCGGGATTCGGGTTTCCGGGTCGGATTGAACCCTATCCGGCCAATCCCGGACTGCAGGGGGAGCTGACGAAACTCCGGCTTCAGGCGGGATGGTTCCGGAGAGACCGCGAGCTGCCCGAAGCATACCGGATGGATCCGGGGCGGTGTCCGTCGCAGGACATTCCCTTTCTTTTGTTCGTTCCGTCGGGAAACCGCCGGAACCTTCCGCTCGTCCTCTATCTCGGTGGCAATGGGGAGCACGGCACGGACCTTGGCGGACAATTCCGGCAGCGTACGGTGTTCGACATTGTCTGCCATCCGGATTTCCAGAAGCGGCATCCGTGCTTCCTCTTCGCCCCAATGCTTCCCGAGGGTTCGGTGTTCCGGTGCGCCCAGCCGGGCTGGACGAGCGAACCGGCCGACCTCGTCTGCGACGCGATGTATGCGGCGATCCGGAAGCTCGGTCCGGGCGCGGTGGACACAAACCGGCTCTATGTGACAGGCCTCTCCTACGGAGGAGCGGCAAGCTTCGAGCTGTGCAGCCAGTTTCCCGGTCGTTTCGCGGCCGCGGTACCCGTCGCCGCAACGCAGTATCCGAAGAAGATTCCAGAGAACGCCCCCGGAAACTACTACCTTCTTTTCAACGAAGGGGAGTTCTCGGACGATCGCGCGCGGGCCAACTTCGAAGATCTCGGAAAGACAGTTCGCGAAAGAAGCGGCGACTTCAGGATCGGACGTTACCCGGCATCCGGGCACAACGCGTGGGACGCGGCCTGGCGCGAACCGGCCGTCTGGGATTGGATGTTCGGGAAAACGGCGGACGGAAAACCCGTTCCCGCTTCGCCGGGCATCGTTTCCGTGGCGCTACCGGATCGCTCGATCCCGCCAGGATCGAATTCTGTCGAGGCGACCGACAAGGCACTGCCGTGCTGCACCGCGAGCAAACCGGGACGGGACGAACGAACCGGCCCCGAACGAGTTGCGGACGGATTGGAAGGAACGGCCTACGTCTCCGCCGAGCCGATGGCGAAAGGAGACTGGCTACAAATCGAATTCCCGGAACCGTTCGAAGGAAAAGTGTCCGTCAAATCTGGTCTTCAGGATGGAACCGGACGATTGTCGTCCGGTCGCGTGGAAGTCTCGTCCGATGGAAAGTCGTGGTCCCGCTGCGGTGGTTTTTCGCGTTCGTCTGGGATGTGTTCGTTCCAACAGAGACCCCCCGTCCGTTTCGTCCGCATTCTTCCCGAACCCAGAATTCCGGAAACAGTCGTGATCCGGGAGGTCGTTGTTGAATAGACGCGCCGATCTGCCCCTGAACGTTCGAGTCATTTTATTGTCGCTTGTTGCGGCGGTTTCTGTCGCCGGGTCAATGGGAGAAGTTCTAAGGGATATCTCTGGATCTCTCCGGCGATACTGGGACGCTCGTTCGATGGGACGCGCTCCGCGCTACGACGAACGAATCGCCGGAATGGTCGAAAGCTCCATAGCCCCAGATGCACGGCTGTACGTTGTGCGCTCCCCGTCGCAGGGAATGCAAGCGGTCGAGAATTCCCGGATTCAGTTTCTCGCGTGGCTTCAAAGTCCGACTCCTGTACTTGACGGATCGCCGGAAGAGGTCGGTGATGTCGATGCCGTTCTCTCCCCGCCGGCAAGACCGACCAGGCCTCCGTTTCGCGGGGCGGATGCGGCGCCGAACGGATTCGAAAAGATTGCCTCTGTCGGATTCCGGGAACTGTGGATTCGAAAAGATCGGTACGCCGTCCGCATAGCCCCCGGATCGAATCGAAATGTACCATTTGCGTCATGGTGCGAATTGATAGGTCTTCTCCCGGTCGCGATGGTGGCGGTTGCGGGATTCTGGTTTGGGAGATGGGCCGGCCTCGCGTTGGTTCTGACGCTGTATTCCTTGTCGTTGACTATCTCTCCCGCGGCGGGAATCGCGACGGATCGAACATGCGTCCTTGCGGCGGTCTTGATCTCTGTTCTTTCGGTTGGAGGGTTCCGAAAGATTCTTACGGTTCCGCCCCGACACGACAAGGCGGAACACCGAGCAAGACATCTTTCGGTGGTTGCTTGCATCGCGCTATTTCTTCTCTTGTCGTTTCTTGCCCTTTCCCATTCCCTTCTCCCACCGAACGGTCTGGCCGTCGTTGGCGGCAAGGCGAAACTCTGGTATTTGTCGGGTGGATTCCCTTCCGGATTTTTCACCGATTCGGCCTGGCGTCTCACGGAGCCAGCCTATCCGCCGGGAATGGCTTCGCTCGTTCTGGGGTGCTATGCCATGGCCGGCGGTTGCGGAGAATGGCTGACGCAGCTTGTTGGATGCGCCGCGATGGCGGTTTTGCTTGGAGCGGTACTGGACGGATGTTGCCGAAATGGGGAATACGGACGATTCGCCCGTGTTGTCGCCGCGATTTGGATTCTCTCGCTGTTTCTCGATCCCGTTCCGCTGAAAATGGGTTCGCTCCTATACCCGGAACCCTTGATGGCGTTGTGCGTGGTGATCGGTTGGCGACGGGTCTGGCGAGACGGTCGCCGCGAGGACTGGATGGGATGGTTCCTTCTCGGAGCGTCCGGATGGTTCAAAAACGAAGGAGTGGTATTTGCAATCGCGGCTTGGCTCGTCAGGCTGGCGTTCGTCGTGTTTTTCGACCGTTTGCCAAATCGCTCCAAGTTCCAGGCCGCGGCCCGCCTCGTTTCGGCCTTGGCGATTGCCTTGGCGCTTCCCGTTGCGTGGCACGCCGGCGTTCGTATGGCTGGTGGTGGCTTGAACGATTTCGCTCCATTGTGGCAACCCGAAATCATGCGCGGAATGAAAGTTCTTTCCTATTCTTTCCGCCTCGCCTTTCTAGCCCCCTGGCACTACGCATTCGCCTATCCGGCGATTGCCATCGCGACAGGATGGTCGATTGCCGGCATCGCGAACAAGATGCGTCGGCGGCGCACAGGTTCGTCTACGGGTCTTGTTGTGTCAGACGAGAATCGGCTGCATCTCGATCGGAATGATTGCCGAGTTCTTCGTGCGTTGTTCTTCGCACTGTTTTGTATGGTGGCATTTGTATGGATCCTTGCGTGCAGTCGCGCACCGGATTTCGAATGGCATGTGACCACGAGCATTCCTCGTCTGTTATGGACGCCGGCTTTGATTATCGTGCTCGAGTTAGCGAGTCTCGACCCGCCCGGAAACACGGAAGAAACATAGCGCATCTCTAACTCTCGACAATCGGGGTTGACATTGGTCGAACTCGCCGATTCGCACGGAGGAAAATGACCTCGTTTCTCAAGTGACGCAAGAGGCAGGGCCAGCTGTCTGTTATGGATGATGGCAGAACGAAGAAGCGGCGGGACATTGCTGTCCCGCCGCTTGGACCTATCCACCGTAGGTTCGCGTCTTCTTGTGGCAGTCAAGGCAGAGCGCCTCGCCATTCGAAGGAGCATCGCTGCCACCGGATTTCACGGCGGTTTTGTGATGCGCTTCCCACGCTCCCCACTGGCCTTCGAAGTGGTTGTTGCGGGCAAGCTGCTTGCCGCAACGCTCGCACTTTCCACCGGCACGCTGGAAGATGCGGTCTTTTGCTTCTTCGGAAAAAGCCATTTTGTAGCCTCCATTTGTTTTGGGTTGTTATCGGCCTGCCATTTAGGGGACGAACCCTGGCCAGGCACTACACGAAGGTAGTTCACAGATTGACTTTAGCACGCCGCATGCCATGCTCCGAGCCAGTCCGTTTTCCGAGAAAGTGAGACATGTCGGCTCAAAGGCCAATTTCCACCCATGCAACGCTCTACGCTGTGTCCCACTTTGTTTCAATTCACTGGAATAATCGGAGTAATCGCCCTTGCCGCGATCCCATAACGTCAATCTCATCGTCGAACTTACGTCCGCAACACTCCTCTCTTCTGGAAAAAAGTGACTCGCTGACGAAAAACTGACGAATGAGGCACCGACGGCATCCGCCCTTCACCGAACCGGAACGCGAACTCGTCTCGGGATGTCCCAGTTCATCCGAATGCGTGTCTCACTTGACCGAAATATCCTTCGCGAGTTGCGCCGATCGTTTCGATCGCGCGGCAGGGGGCGAAAGGATCTGGGCCGGTCCTTGCGCTATTGCGCCGCGATGCACGTGATGTGGTCGCGTTGGGCGGCCATTGCGAAGGGGTCGGCGTGCTGGCCTCTTCGGCGGCCTTTCTGGTTGTCGCAGGAGGATCGCCTCCGCCGTTCATGGCGACGAAGGCGTTCGCCTTTCTCGCCGCGCTCTGCTCGTGCCTGTCGATCGTCCGGCGCGCTTCGGACCGCGAATGCAAACGCGAACTGACTTGGATGCAATTTCGCGTCTGGCGCCATTTCCCGACCCCCTGCGACCCGCCGTCGAAAGGCCGCCTGCCCGCCCTCTTCCGTCCCCGAACCCCCTCTCGGGCAAAAAAAGTGGTCCGCTGACGAATTTCTGACGAAATCGGGCTTGACAACCCCTTCCATTCACCGGGGCGGAGTTGTATAATGTCGCATTGCCGTCGGGCAAACGGAAACTCCTGGCCCGGCAACTTCCAACCGCTTCCCCAACCTGAACAAAGAAAGGAGACGCCATGAACAAAAAGCCTACCGCATCCCCGGGCAAGAAGTCCGGCGGCAAATTGCGTCTGCTCCGCAATGCACAAAAACATGCGGATGGCTCGCAACTCATGACATCCTCCGCAAGCCCTCGCGTTGCATGCGAACGCAAGACGAATGATGTTGACGCCAACGTTGCTCGTTCAAAAGCCACTCCGGCATCTTCAAGATGTCGTGTCGCTTTTGCACAGACGAAAACTCATGGCGTATCATCCACCACGGGAGAAGTTGCGAGAATCGATGTAGTCAAAACACCACCGCGTCCAAAGAATGGATTGCGGGGCATAAAGATTGCCGCATGCGTAAAGCAGATGATCGTTGATATCCATCATGGATCTGGACAATGTTCGACCAGAAAAAAAGTTGTAGTTCCCGCCAAATATGCGGCTCCTCCGAAGCGAAGGAAGAAAGACGGAAAATGAATTCAACGGAAAAAGAAACGCTGGCGGACAAATTCTGGAGTCAGAAGTTTGCCATCGGCCGTTCCAAACGGTACCATGCACATCGCATGGCTTGGCATCACCGCGTCGCATTCTTGTTTCAATTCATTGAATTGTTCGCGTCATCTTCCATCTTGCTGGGATTTGTCGGAGAAGGAAAACAGAGATGGTTCCTTGGTCTCGGTGCCATTGTATCAGGATTGTCCTTGTGCCAGCTCTCCGGCAAATACTTGCAATGGCATGCCGCTAAGAAAGAGGCATTTGGAGAACTCATGAAAATGATTCCAGAAGACGAGAAGGAAGAGACTCCTGAACTCCTTCACTCGATTGTCGCCCGTCGCGAAGAAATAGAAAAAGACGACGACGTAGGATTCCGGTGTCTTGATGCAGTCTGTCATAATGAAGAATGCGATGCACATGAACTTGAACAGGAAAAGGTACAATTGTCGTGGTGGCAACGTTATGTTGGAACAATCATTCCACTTGGCTATACGCCTTTGGACCGACCAAGGCGGTTGACCGCGTTGCACTAGTCGAAGACGAGAAGAGCATCGCTGCCGCCGGATTTCACGGCGGTTCTGTGATGCGCTTCCCACGCTCCCCACTCGCCTTCGAAGTGGTTGTTGCGGGCAAGTTGCTTGCCGCAACGCTCGCATCGTCTTTGCTCCCCCACTCTCCTCCACTCCTGCAGTACCAGCTGCCGCGGCTCGCTGCGTTTCGTCGGGTTAAATACCCTACGGAGGAAAAGCCGCCGGGCCCTCTCGGCTCCGGCGGTTTGCCCCTAGTGAACGGTGTCATGGGGCGGGCACGGGTCAGTTGGCATGTAACTGTCCGAGTCCCGGATTTGTCCATTGGGTCGGTGGATCACAAGTTCTGCACCTTGCCTGATGCAGAGCTCTCGACCGTAGGCGATTGCTTGCACTTGAGTTGGGCAAACGAAAATCGCCCGCGCAGCACCGTCTCCCACCACGGCCCATTGGTCGCCGTGAGGAACAACATGGTATCTCTTAACGCTCATTGAATTTCACCTCCTTTCCATCGCCTCGCCCCGTCAGAGAACCGCACCCGAAGATAACTCTCCACCGTCTGTCCGCCGAAAGTGGTCCGACTAAAATGCACAATGCACTCTACTCCAAAGCGTGGCAAGTCGCATACCATAGGCAAAACCGCCCCGATGTGAGACAGTTGTGCGCGAAACGGTGATCGACGATGTGACACCTGCGCCAGACGACGCATGATTGGCGCACCGAAATTCTGACAACATTCTGACTGTTTCGGCTTGACACCCCCTTCCATCTGCCGGGGCGAAATGCTACCTTGCTGTCATTGCCGGAGCAACGCACGAACGGACGTTCGACCGCCCGGCGAAGAAGCCAGGAGAATTCCCTCTTTCCCGATCCGAACGCAAACGAGGTTCCCGAGGCGTGGCGTTCGGACGGCCGGAGTGCAAACGCGAACTGACCTGGATGCAATTTCGTGTCTGGCGCCATTTCCCGATCCCCTGCAACCCGCCGTCGAAAGGCCGCCCGCCCGCCCGCTTCCGTCCCCGAACCCCTTCTCAGGCAAAAAAAGTGGCCCTCTGACGAATTTCTGACGAAATCGGGCTTGACAACCCCTTCCATTCACCGGGGCGAAATGCTACTTTACCTTCGTTGCCGGCGGAACACGCGAACGGTGGTTCGGTCGCTCGGTGACAACTACCTAAACGACAGCCTCACCAACCACCGGAAGAATGAACGAACGGAAGAGACCAACACAACGGATCCGGGCCCGTCTGCAGAAGGAGATCGGTTCGAAGTGCCCCCTTTGCGGGAATGAAGACGTCGGAGAGTTCCAGGTCCACCACCTCGACGGGAACCCGGCCAACGACGACTTCCAGAACTTGCTGCTCCTCTGCCCGAACTGCCACGCCAAGTTCACCAATGGCACTCTCAAGCCGGAGGACGGCTACCGAGCCAAGATGAAACTTGTGTGTGAACCGTCAGGCGCCGGCGCCCGGCAGCCGGAGATTGTCCAGATCAATCACGGCGACAGGGTGGTGCAGGCGGCCGGGACGGTGAACATCCGGATGACGCGCGCGCGGAACACGAAGGCGGCGGTCCCGGTTTCCGGCGTTATTGGAACGAGTCCGGCCGAGCGCGCATACATCAAGCACCTCTACGACCGGCTGATCGACTACAAGAAGGCCATTCCGCAATACGACGCGCCGAGGGCGGGCCGGACGGTGGCGCGTTACGTGCGCGACGCTTTCGGCACGAGCTGGACGTATGTCCCGATTGAACGGTTCCGGGAACTCGTCGAACTGTTGCAGCGCAAAATCGATGCAACGCCCATCGGCCGCAAACACATAAAAGACGGAACGAAATCTTACTCCACCTTCGAGGAATTCCAACAGGCGCGATAGAAAGAGCAACTCCATGAAAACAACGAAATCTACCACATCGATTCGTAAACCGAGAGAGGAAAACAGGTTCATTGAAGATTATCTTCGTTTCTATCTGTCTGCAGAAGGGACGGACTTCGCTGTGTTGTTAACTGCTCCCTGGGGAAATGGGAAAACCCATTTCGTGCGGAAACTCATTGATTCATTCAAGACTCAGCCAACACTTCCCAAGGGCCTCTACATCTCTTTGAATGGAATGTCAACAACTGCGGAGATCGATCGTTCGCTTTTCGCGGCGATCCATCCGCTTCTCGGTTCTAAGGCTTCACGTTGGGCGGGACATTTATTTAGCGGCATGCTCCAGACCGGAATCAATCTTGCCATTCCAATTGGAAATGAAAATACAAAGAAGTTGACTTGCGGACTCCCCAAAACTCTCCTGGGCGACATCACAAAGTGGACACATAAACTGGATGGTCATTTTGTGGTGTTTGATGACCTTGAGAGAACATTGATTCCTTTGACATCGCTATGGGGCTATTTCAGCGATCTTGTCACCGACGGCCACAAAATCCTTTTGGTCGGAAGCGAGAATGAAATGGAGAAAAAGTATGTTGAATCGGACTGCGGGACGAATCAGGGGTCTACAATCACGCACTGTCCAAACGGAAACTCCTCGTATCGACAACTAAAAGAGAAAGTTGTTGGAAAGACCTTTGTCCTCCGATCGGAAATTCAAGACATCTATGGTTCCCTCGTACAGCGCAATGAATGCACAACCACATATGACATCATTATCAAAAACAAAAATCAACTCGTGAATATCCTCGATCAGTTCTTGATGCAATCGGACAAAGAACCCCATTACAATTACCGGGCTCTAAAACACAGTTTCCGCGACTATGAGTATTGGATGAAACAAGTCAAATCCAAGTTGCGTGAAAACACCACCTTTTGCAACGATTTCTTTTGCGAATTTGTTCCGTTGGACTATGCAATCCAAATTGGACAATTGTCGGCTGACGATCTACGAAACGGAGTAGCCGATTCACAAACAAAAGCTTGTTCCATTTTGGGACGTTCGCACTCCACTCCTGTCATGGAAGGGCTGGATGATAATCACTTCATCCTGCCGTGGAAAATTCTTGCTGGTTTGCTGTCTAACAATCCGCTTGACATTGATTCGCTGAATCAGGCCATTAATAGTTCTTCTTACTTTCTTCGGAAAGAAACACCGGCATGGATTCGCCTTTGGCACCTGAGTTCCCTTTCTGATGACGATTTCAAAAAACAAGTGATTCGGTTTCACAAGGACATAGACGAATCGAAGTATTTGGATCCGGAAGTGATAATTCATATGTTTTGCATACAGAATGGTCTTCGTCAAATGGGATTGATTTCCACTGGGGAAACGCTGAACGAGTTTTCCGAGTATCTTGAAAAAGTGAAGACAAGAATCGACATTGATCAATTGGATAAACGACAATTCGACTTGTCGGGACTGACGACAGGGTTGACCTATTTCTACGAAGACTCTGATCCAAAGACAGTTGCCGAATTCAAGACCAGAATGAAAACCGTTCTATCTGAAATCAAGAATGCCAAACGGAAAAACAAAGTCCAAAAACTGGTTTCCGCCCTTGACAAGTCCCCTATGTCATTCATCCAATTTTTTGTCCTTGACAATGGATTTGCCCCCAGCCCCGTTTTGCAAAGTGTTGATCCAGATCAGTTTTTCCAGAAGTTCGTCTCGTTGACGCCAGAAATGATGGGATCGGTGTTCCATGTGTTTGAAACGCGTTACAAGGCAGATGACAAAGAGAGAACAAGTCGACTCAATCCGGAATTCAATTTCGTCTATGGAGTCCTGAACAAGATCGAACAATGGGTTGAAACACACAAAAATGATGACGGTAGTCCAAAGCTATACTATATGAAGTTATTAGCCCGGAAGGCCTTGGAATTGAGAACCGTCGTACATTCAATGGACGAAGCTGATGAGGATTCCGCTTTGAACAAGTAGGCGTCGGAAACAATCACTTACCCAACGCATTCCTTCATGGCGCGAAACGGGGACAGACCCTCGGCGGACGCGGCGGATGCGGCGTCCGCCGAGGATTAATGAACCGGAAGTGGAAAACTCCTTCTTTGCCGCCTTCGCGACCCCTCGCGCTGATGCGCGGCGGAGACGGTCGCGGGGAGATGACCAGCGGTCGGAAGTCAAGCAAATTCCGGCAGATTCGGAAGAGATATTCCGGCGAATTCAAAAAAGATTTCGGTGAATTCTTGCTCGAGAGAGACAAGTCATTACGAATGTCGCCGGATCGAGCCCCCTAGGAGAACCCTCGCTCGCTTTCGGCCCGGCTTGGGCGCACGCCGCCCAGTCTGAGGCCACTTCTGCATCCGCACCGCGTTTTCCGCTCTTCGATCCCGCGCCTCACCCAAGCCAGTCTCATGTTCGTTCGTCCCACTATCGGCGCCGAGATGGGCTCGTTTTCGCGAGCAAACCCCAATTTCCCGCCAAAGTTTTATTTCTGACGAAAAACTGACGGTTTTAGCCTGAAAACATCCTTCCGTTCACTAGGGCGAAATGCTACTTTACCTTCGTTGCCGACGGAACGCACGAACGGGTGTTCGGCCGACAGGAAAAACATCAATGTTTTCCACATAGGAGACAACAATGAATTCAACAACTACACAAACACAACTTGGCAGCAGATGGTGGAAAATTGATTTTCACGTCCATACACCCGCTTCAAATGATTACGGACATGGAAATCAAGGTGTTCTCAAATCGACCACACCGGAAGACATCATTCAAGGCGCAATGGCACGGGAATTGGATGCCATTGTCGTTACCGACCACAATTCTGGTGAGTGGGTTGATAAACTACAGAAGGCAAACCAAGCCTTGCAGGCAAAACGCGAACGGCCGGCTTGGTATCGGGATCTCGTCATCTTTCCCGGCGTCGAGGTTTCCGTTGCCGGCGGTCAAAACCGGATTCATGTACTGGCTCTGTTCAATCCTGGCGTTGGTGGCAATACAATTGCTGGTCTTTTGGGAAAGTGTGGTATTAGCGAGAACTACGGAGACGACCAGAAGACAACGACGAAAACAAGCATGGAGGATACAATTCGACATATCGTCGAATTTGGGGCCATACCGATTCTTGCACATGCAGACAAGGAGAAAGGATATCTTCATGGCGTTTCTTGTCTTCCCGACAACGGGAAGGTTTTTCATGGCACATGCCGTGTCTTCGCGGCAGAACTTGCGGATCTTCATGCGTTTGATACTCATATATCTCCAGATGTCCGAAAAGTCATGAATTCACTTGCCAAAGTCGGCGGCAGCGATGCTCATTCGCCTAATGAGATCGGGAAATTCTCGTCGTGGGTTAAAATGAGTTCGCCATCTGTAGCGTCAATGCGGTTGGCTCTCCAATCTCCCGAATGGTCGGTGAAGAATCAAGACGAAAATCCGAATCAAGAGCCGAACCTTGTCCTTCAAAAACTGACGATTTCCGACATGAAGTACTGTGGAAGAATCAACGACGCCCCTTGTGAAGTGTCGTTCAATCCGCATCAAACATCGCTCATCGGTGGTCGTGGAAGCGGGAAATCCACGATTGTGGAATCGTTGCGGATTGCGTTGTCGCAAGACACGGCATTGGATCCGTCTCTTCCGAAAGTTCAGGGAAATATCGATGCTTTCATGAAGCGCGCGCCCAAAACGGGAGGGGTGATGCTCGATTCAACGAAGATCGAACTCGATTTGCGTCGCAATGACGAACAATTCAAACTGTCTTGGTCCGCTAGCGACGGATCTCACAGAATCCAAAGGCGGCAAGGCGACGAATGGGTAGAAGACCAAGGAGATCCCCGTGAACGCTTTTCCGTTATTGTTCTTAGCCAGAAACAAATCGAAGAAATTGCGGACAACCCATTTGGATTGTTGGGCATCATTGATAAACGTATCGGGAAAGGGGATTGGGACGAGAAATGGCAACAAGCCCACACGCAGTTTGTGCAGTTGCGCGAAAGAGAGCGGGAATTGCAACGTAAATTGCAGGAAGAACCCGATCTACGAGCGCAACTGGCCGACGTCGAGAGCGACTTGTCTCAGTTCGAGAAACGGGGGGATGGCGAAATTCTAAAACGTTACCAACGCCAAACGCTTCAATGGAACGCGATTGTTGAGGATAATGTTTTCGACGCTCTTACTTCCGAGTTGCGCGCCATTGAAGGGAAGTTCTCCCTGCCAGACTTTCCTTCGAACCTGTTCGATGAAAACGATTCGGCGTTGGTTGAACAGAAATCCTTGCATGACAGCATTGCAATGGAGTTGAATCAAGTTCGTGCCCAATTGGAGACCGTCATAGGCCAAATTGACGCGATTAAAGCGTCTTGGGTTCATCGCATTACCGAATCTGCATGGCATCACGATGTTGAAGACGTGACGGCCAAGTACAAGGAGCTTGCCGAAGAGTATGCAAAGAAGAACAGTCGTCTGGACATGTCCGTTTACAATGAATGGATCGAGAAACGAAACTCGTTGCTGTCTCGCTTAAAGCAAGTCGAGTCTGTCAGAACCGAATTGCTTTCCGTGAAGGGGCAAATCTCTGAACTTTCTCAGGGGTTTTTGGATTTACGTAAAGAACTCCTGAACTTGCGCCGCCGATTCATTGAGAGCGCCATTGGCGGCAATCAGTATGTAAAGATGATGGTCGTTCCGTTCGGGAATATCGGCGATTTGGAAAGCACTTATCGGGAACTGCTTGCACTTGAAGCCGGGAAGTACAAGGATGCCATATTGTCCGACGACAAGAAAAGCGGGATTCTTTCCGGTTTCTCAAAATGGGCTGAGGATGTCAACTGTAATGACAACGACTTGCTTTGTTTAATCGAAACGCTGAAAAACGATACGATGGCGATCGTAAAAGGGGAAAAATCAACAGACGGTTGGTTGATGAGAAAACTCAAGGGAGAGTATGAACAACGCCCGCAATCTTTCGACAATCTTCTCTCGTGGTTTCCGGAGGACAACTTGCGCGTCAAGTATGCCAGAAGTGACTCCTCGAAAGAGTTCGTGGATTTGAAACAAGGTTCCGCCGGACAAAAAGCGGCTGCAATACTTGCGTTTCTTTTGAGCAATGGAGACGAGCCCCTCATCATAGATCAACCTGAAGATGACCTGGACAACGCGCTGATCTATGATTTGGTGGTCAAACAGTTGCATGAAAGCAAAAATCGGCGGCAAGTCATTGTCGCCACGCACAATCCGAACATTGTCGTTAACGGCGATTCCGAGCTGGTGCATGCCTTTCATTTCAAGAATGGACAGATTCAAACAGCCCATAGTGGAGGCTTGGATGACAAAAACATCCGAGAAGATATCTGCACAATTATGGAAGGCGGCCGAGAAGCCTTTGAAAGGCGTTACAAAAGAATGGAGGCAGACCATGCTTAACACAAACCGGTCATTCGTCAGAATTTCGTCATTTCTGCTAGACGAGGCTGAAGGGGGATGATTTTCGGGCGGGTTCGTGGTAGAATCCGGGCCGCAATGAGAGAAAAGCCTTCGAAGAAACGCGGGAGCGCGCCGGCCGGGGCCGGCGGCGGGGATGCGGCGTCCGGTTCTTCGAACGTTTCGGCGTCGGGGCTGCCGGTGCTCTCCACGGCGGAGGAGGTCGTCCGCGCGCTGGAGAACGGGCCGGACGAAGGTCTCGTGGTCCTCGACGCCAAGGCGTTCCGCGAGGGCGTCCGGACCTTTCTGCGCCAAGGCGGCGCCGACGAGGAGGGGACGCCGGCGGAGGAGTCGCCGCGTTTCTCGCCGAAGCACCTGAACGTCCTCTTCGGCGATCTGACGAGAACCCAGCAGACGTTCCTTCTGCTCCTCCTTCGCGAACCCGGGGCCCTGGTCACCCGGGAGGAGCTTCTCTGCTCCATTCGCGGCGGCAGCGGACAGGAGCTCGTTCGCTCGCATTCCCTCAACCAGATCGCGCACGTGCTCCGAAGGAGGCTCGGAAGGGCCGGCCGATGCATCGAGACCGTCCGCGGCGTCGGCTTCCGCTGGAACCGGAACCGGGAGCCGAGGTCGCTTTCGTCCGATCTCCTCAAGGTCGCGGGACTGGCCGTGATGTCCGCGTTGGCGATCGCCGCGGGCGTCAACCTCTATGCACCGCACGGCCGCGAGAGGGGCGGAGGGGGCGGTTCCTCCTCCGCGGACGGCGACGCCCTTGCGCCGGCCCGCGTCCCGTCCGGCGCGTCCCTGCCGGACGAGCCCTTCCGGGCGATGCGGGGCTTCTCGGATCCCGATTCGTTCGCCAAGGCGTTCGCCTCCGTCCCGTCTGCGAAGGAGCATTCGCCCTGGCGGATGGTCGACGGAAACGCCGGGACCTGGTTCGAGAGCGAAGGTCCGGCGCGCGCGGGCGACTGGATCGCGTTCCGTCTCTCGACGCCGATCCGCGTGGGAACGGAGGACGGTCCGGCCAGCCGGATCGAAATCCTGTGCGGCCGCCCCGGAGCCGACGGCGCGCCGCTCGCGCCGCCCTGCCGCGTGGAATGCTCCGCCGATCCGATCGGCGCGCCGGACGCGTGGCATCCCGCCGGAGAGGTCGATCCGATGACGGGACGCTTCGTCCTCGATGCCGCGCTCCTGCCGATCGACTCGATCGAGGTCGTCCGCATCGTCGTCGCCGCCGACTCCGACCTTCCGCTCGTCGTGCGCGAAGCGGGGCTCGCCCAGACTTCCGCGGAGCCCGTCCCCTGACGGAGGCCGAACGCAAGGCGGAGGCGGAGCGGGCGCATCCCGCCGGACGTGCGCGACCCGAGGGCCGCGCGCGTCCGGGACGGCGCGGTAGAGGGCGCGGCTACTACTTCTTCTTCCAGGCGCCGGCGGCGTCCTGGTACCAGGCGCCGGCGGGAAGGTGCTCGAGCATCTTCTCGGCGCGCATCTTCTCGACGTCGACGCGCTTGGCTCCGGTCTGCTCGGCGATCTCGCCCATGCGGACGCGGCGCTTGGCGTTCATGTCCTCGACGATGTCCCTCTCCTCGTCGGAGAGATCGCCGCGCACGGCGAGATAGCCGCGGTTGTCCATGCCGACCGCGCCGCGGTCGCTCATCGCCTTGAGCTCGGCCATGTGCTTGGGCGGCGCCTTCTTCTCCTGCTCGATCTCCTTCTCGAGCTCCTTGTCGACCTTGAGGTTGACGTCCATCGTGATCTGGATGGGCTTCACCTCGTGCTCGGTCTTGATGGCGAGGCAGCCGGCGCCGGCGCCGGAGAGGGCCAGGACGGAAAGGAGGATGGGGGCGGAGATTGTCTTCATGGCGAGATTCTTTCGTTCGCGGGGCGGATTTCCGCCCGACGATGCCGCATTCTAGCAGACCCCGGCCCCGGCTGGCAAGCCGCTTGACGCCGCGACGGGTTTGTGGGAGAGTAGCCGGCCGACGGAGGCAATCCTCCGGGAGGAATGCGATGACGATCACCGAAGAGAAGGTCCTGGAGTTCCACCGCGGCGGCAAGGTCGCGCTCAAGATGCCGCGCCCCGTGCGCACGGTCGAGGACCTGTGCCTCGCCTACACGCCCGGCGTCGGCAAGGCCGTGCTGCATCTCGACAAGCACCCCGAAGAGGCGTTCGACTACACCGCCAAGGGCCGGACCGTCGCCGTCGTCTCCGACGGCACCGCGATCCTCGGCCTCGGCGACCGCGGCCCGACCGCCGCGATCCCCGTGATGGAGGGCAAGTGCGTCCTCTTCAAGAGCTTCGCCGGCGTCGAGGCGTGGCCCGTCGTCCTCGACAACTGCCGCGTCGGAGGCGCGAAGACGGGGAGGACCGACCCGCAGCGCGTGATCGACGCCACGCTCGCGATTGCCCCGATGTATGGCGGCATCAACCTCGAGGACATCGCCGCGCCGGCGTGCTTCGAGGTGGAGGACCGCCTGCAGGAGCTGCTCGACATCCCGGTCTTCCACGACGACCAGTGGGGCACGGCGGTCATCGTCCTCGCGGCGGTCCGCAACTACGCCGAGGTCTCGGGGAAGCCCTTCGGCTCGCTCCGCGTCGCGATGAACGGCGCCGGCGCGGCCGGCATGCGCATCCGCGAGATGCTGATCGCCGCCGGCGTCGCGCAGGTGATCTCGTGCGACAGCAAGGGCGTCATCTTCAAGGGTCGCCCGGACCTCTCCGGGCGCAAGCTCCTCGCCGCCGAGGACACGCCCTGCCGCACGCTGGAGGAGGTCCTGCGCGGCGCGGACGTCTTCATCGGCGTCTCGGTCGCCGGCGCGGTGAAGGGCGAATGGGTGCGGACGATGGCGCCCAACCCGGCGATCTTCGCGCTCGCGAACCCCGACCCGGAGATCCGCCCGGAGGAGGTCGCCGCCGCGATGGGCGACGCGCCCTACGTCATGGCGACGGGCCGCTCGGACTTCCCGAACCAGATCAACAACGTGCTCTGCTTCCCGTTCCTCTTCCGCGGCGCGCTCGACGTCCGCGCGCGGAAGATCACGATGGGGATGAAGCTCGCCGCGGCCGACGCCCTCGCCGCGGCCGCGCGCATCCCGGCCGACGAGGCCACCGCCGCGCTCTACGCGGGGGAGGACCTCGCCTTCGGGCCACGCTACATCCTCCCGAAGCCCTTCGACCGCCGCCTGCGCGCGCTCGTCGCGCCAGCCGTCGCGAAGGCCGCGGTCGCGGAGGGCGTCGCCCGCGTCGCGGACTTCGACGAGGCCTCCTACCGCGCCGCGCTCGAGGCCGAGACCGCCGACAGCACGAGCTCGGCGAGATAGACGGCGTAGAGCGCGAGCAGCAGCAGGCCGCCCGGCCGCTCGATCCGCCGCTCCGCGGCCTTCCGGTAGAGGCAGGGGAACGGGAGGATCAGCAGAAGGATTCCCGTGAGGAAGAACGCCCACGAGACGTCGCGCTCGTAGACGGCGGGGTCGATCGCGTCCATCGGCCGGATCGCGCCGGCGAGGCCGACCACCGCGAGCGTGTTGAAGAGGTTCGAGCCGATGACGTTGCCGACGGCGAGGTCGTCCGCCCCCTTGCGCGCGGCGACGATCGACGAGGCCAGCTCCGGCAGCGACGTCCCGACGGCCACGACGGTGAGCCCGATCACGAGGTCGCTCACGCCGATCGCCTGCGCGAGCTCGACCGCGCCCCACACGAGGAGGCGCGACGAGACGACGAGGACGACGAGCCCGAAGACCGTCCAGAACGCGGCCATGCGGCCCGAGAGCCCGGCGCCGGGGGCGTCCGCGGCGGCGGGCTCCGGCGCGGCGCCGCCGCGGACGGCGCGGCGGACCGACGTGCCGAGCCACGCGGCGAAGGCGACGAGCAGGACGGCGGCGTCCGCGCGGGAGAGGGCGCCGTCCGCGAGGAGGAACCACGAGAGGACCGTCGTCCCGAAGAGGATCGGCAGATCGAATCGGAGCGCCTCCCGCCGGATCGCGAGCGGCCGGATCGCGGCCGCGACGCCGAGGATGAGCGCGATGTTGCAGATGTTGGAGCCCCAGGCGTTGCCGAGCGCGATGGAGGAGTTTCCGCGCAGGGACGAGATCGCCGAGACGGTGAGCTCCGGCGCGGACGTCCCGAACCCGACGACGACCATCCCGACGAGCAGCGCTGGCATGCCGAGCAGGCGCGCCGAGGCCGCGGCGCCGTCGACGAACCGGTCCGCGCTCCACACGAGCGCGGCGAGGCCGAGGAGGACGGCGAGGACCGGGAGCAGGAGGGACATCGCGCTCTACCTCTCCAGCGCCGCGGCGAAGCGGGCGCGGACCGCGTCCGGCGCGTAGCGCTCCAGCGTGTAGCGGCGCCCCTGCTCCGCGAGGATCGCGGCCTTCGCGGGGTTGTCGAGGAGCCAGAGCAGCGCCTCCTCGAACTCCGGGTAGCACCCGAACCAGAGCCCGCCGCACGAGCTCTCGCACTGCCAGCGCAGCACCTCGCCGCGCGCGTGGACGAGCGCCGGAGTGCGCGCGAGCCACGACTCCAGCACGACGATCGAGAGGCTCTCGTTGACGGACGGGTGGACGAACGCGACCGCGCCGGCCATCGCCTCGCGCTTCTCCCGCTCGGAGACGAATCCGAGGTCGTGGAACGCCGGCGCGAGCGTCGGCGGGACGTCGACCGGCCCCGAGCCGGTCATCACGAGGTGGACGTCGCGCCCCGTGCGGCGGCGGAAGGCGTCGAGGAAGTCGACGAGGATCGGCGTCCCCTTCCCCTCCTCGCGCCGGCCGCTGTAGACCACGTAGGGCTGCGCGATCCCGGTGCGGGCGGCGAAGGCGCCCTTGTCCGCCTCGAAGGGCTCGATGCCCATCGCGACGACCTCCTCCACGCGCGGCGCGAGGCCGGGCATGAGGCGGTGGGCGAGGCGCCGCTCGGGCTCGGTGTTGAAGAGAAAGCCGCGGACACCGCGGAAGGCGGCCTGGAGGGCGCGGATGCGGGCGTAGTTCTCGTCGTGGAAGCACGGGACGAGCAGCATCTTCTCCGGCACGGCGAGGCACGCCTCGCGGATCAGGGCGAAGAGGTAGGGGCCCGCGACGACGCGGTCGTAGTCGGCGGCGTGCTCGCGCAGCCACGCGACGAGGGCGGCGGAGTTGACGCCCGAGCGGAGCCACTCCGCCTCCTCGGCGTCGGAGAGGCGGCGGCCGCGGGAGAGATCGATCTGCAGGCGCGCGAAGGAGTCGACCTTCAGCGGGTCGGCCGGGAAGCGCCGGACCGTCATGCCGTCGCGCTCGAACGACCCCTCGGGCAGCTCGTTCGCCCAGTTGAAGTGGTTCTTCGCGCAGGTGCAGAGCATCTCCACGCGGTGGCCGAGCCGGACCGCGTCCTGCGCCAGCGAGTAGATCAGCGTCTCGGCGCCGCCGACGGTGCCGGGCTCGTGCAGGCGCGGGGAGACGAAGGCGATTTTCATGGTCGCACGGTCGAATGGTCGCACGGTCGCACGGTCGCACGGTCGCGTCCTGGGACCGTGTGACCGTCGGACCGTGTGACCGTCAGACCTTCCCCTCCAGCTCCGCGATGCGGGCCTTGAGCTCCGCGGTCTCCTTCCGATAGCGGCGGTCCATGATCTCGATCGCGGCGAGGAGGACGTTGTTCGTCTGGTTCTGCTGCGACCAGAGGCGGTAGGTGTAGAACTTCAGGAGCTTCCAGATCACCTTCTTGACCGCCTTGGAGACCGGCGCGAACCGGGAGCGACGCTCGAGGATCTCGAAGTCGTTGATGTCGACGGGGACGATCTGTCGGAGGCAGACGAGATACTGCTCCATGAACGTCTCGTCGTCCTTGATCGTGAGCAGGTTGTTCTTCTCGGCGCGGGCGACGAGATCGTCGTCGTAGACGCCCTGTTCGCGCTTCTCCGCGACCGCGGCGAGGATCTCCTCCTCGACCTTGTGCACGTCGATGCCGTCGGCTCCGATGCGGATCGCCGGCTGGGTGGGTTCGTCGTTCATGGCGGCGGATTCTACCACGCACCGCCGCTTCGCCGCAAGGCGGCGGCCCGGTCCGCCTACGGCTTCCCGGCGGGCGGGTCGGCGCGGCGCCGCTCCATCTCCTCGCGGATGCGTCCGGCGATCATCGCCTTGAGCTTCGCGCGCTCGGCGGGGGAGAGCGTCGTCTTCGCGACCTCGGCGACCTTCGCGCGCTGCTGCTCGACGCGGCGGCGGCACCAGGCGAAGACGAGCAGGTTCACGGGGAGGGCGGCGGCGAACATGTCGAGCAGGACGGCGGGTCCGCCCGCGGCGCCGAGAACGAGCGAGAGCGTGCGCGGCGGCGGCGAGGCCGCGCCGCGCAGCACCGCGTCCGCGTAGAGCCACGCCTCGCCGGCCGAGACGGCGGCGAGGGCGGCGATCGGGCCGCCCCACCGGAGGAGGAAGCGCTGGAGGGGGGAGGCGGACACGGCGCGGCTAGGTCCAGAGCGAGCGGTCGAGCGCGCGGTAGCCGAGCGCCTCGTGCAGGTCCTCGGGTCGCAGCTCCGCGTGGCCCGCCAGGTCCGCGATCGTGCGCGCCACCTTGAGGATGCGGTCGTGCGCGCGCGGGCTGAACCGCATCTCGCGGATCGCGTAGTTCATGATCTGGAGGCACTCCGCGTCCATGCGGCAGAATCTCTCCAGGTCGCCGCGCCCCATCGCGGCGTTCGTCCGCGCGCCGGGGCGGCCCGCGAAGCGCGCCTCCTGCGCCGCGCGCGCGGCGAGGACGCCGGCGCGCAGGTCGGCGGAGGACGCGCCGGCGGGGAGCGTCTGCAGGTCCTGCAGGCGCGAGGCGGCGACGGAGACGTGCAGGTCGATGCGGTCGAGGAGCGGGCCGCTGATCCGCGCGCGGTAGCGCTGGATCTGCGTCGGCGAGCAGCGGCACGGGCGGTTCGGGTCGCCGAAGTAGCCGCAGGGGCACGGGTTCATCGCCGCGACGAGCATGAAGCGCGCGGGGAAGCGGGCGGTGCCGGAGGCGCGCGTGATGGTGACGAACCCGTCCTCCATCGGCTGGCGCATCACCTCGAGCGCGTTGCGCGTGAACTCCGGCAGCTCGTCGAGGAAGAGCACGCCGTGGTGCGCGAGCGTGACCTCGCCCGGCGAGGGGTGCGTTCCGCCGCCGACGAGCCCGACGTCGGACACGGTGTGGTGCGGCGAACGGAACGGGCGCTCGGCGAGGAGCGGCGTCCCGGGCGGGAGGAGCCCGGCGATCGAGTGGATCTTCGTCGTCTCGAGCGCCTCGTCGAGCGTGAGCGGCGGGAGGATCGAGGCGATGCGGCGCGCGAGCATCGACTTGCCGGTGCCGGGCGGGCCGACCATCAGCAGGTTGTGGCCGCCGGCGACGGCGACCTGCACCGCGCGCTTGGCCATCTCCTGGCCCTTCACCTCGGCGAAGTCCGGCGCGCCGGCCGCCGCGCTCGCGTCGCGGAACACGGCGCCGAGGTCCACGGCCGCCGGGCGCGTCCGGCCGCCGTCGGCTCCCGAGACGAGGTCCGCGGCGTGCTTCAGACTGTCCACCGGCCACACGCGGAGGCCCTCGACGATCGCCGCCTCGTTCGCGTTCTCGGCGGGGACGAGCAGGTCCGTGACGCCCGTCGCGCGCAGGCCGACCGCGAGCGGCAGCACGCCGCGCACGGGCCGCAGCTCGCCGCCGAGCGAGAGCTCGCCGGCGAAGGCGGTGCGCTCGAGGTCGAGGACCGGGGACGGCGGCGGCGCGGGCGGCGCGCCGGGACGGGAGCGGCGCGCGGGGCGGCCGGCGGAAACGGCGTCCGAGGCGAGCAGCATGCCGAGCGCGATCGGGAGGTCGAAGAGGGAACCGTCCTTGTGGACGTCCGCCGGCGCGAGGTTGACGACGATGCGGCCGCGGAACGGGCCGAAGCCGGAATTGGCCAGGGCCGTCGCGACGCGGTGGTGGCTCTCGCGCACGCCCGCGTCCGGCAGTCCGACGATGACGATCTGCGGATCGCCCGTGCGCGAGACGTCGACCTCCACGTCGATGCGGAGGGCGTCGATTCCGGAGACGGCCCCGGAAAGCAGCCTGGCGAAGTGTTTGTCCATCGGTCGGTCCCGCGTCCCGCGCGGCGTCTCCGGAATCTACCACACCCTCCGCCGCGTGTCCACCGACCCGGCGCGACGCGCTTTGCGCTGGCGTTCCGCGGGGGATTGGCGTAGAATGGAGGGCGTCTTTCCGCGCGCGCGTCGCGCGGCCACCCCACCAAGCACACTCCATGAAGAAGCAAGCCAAAGCGAAGAAGCTCACGGAAGTCCGGATCGGCGTCATCGGCGTCGGCAACATGGGCACCAGCCACATCTCCAACATCGAGCGCGGCCTCATCAAGCGCGCGCGGCTCACCGCGATCTGCGACATCGTGCCGTCCAAGATGGACCGCTACGGCGACAAGTATCTCAAGTTCACGGACAGCCGCGCGCTCATCCGCTCGGGCGAGGTGGACGCCGTCATGGTCGAGACGCCCCACTACGACCACACGACGATCGGCATCGACGCGCTCACGCAGGGCGTCCACACGCTCGTCGAGAAGCCCATCTCCGTCCACAAGGCCGACTGCGAGCGCCTCATCGCCGCGCACAAGGACAAGAAGGTCGTCTTCTCCGCGATGTTCAACCAGCGCACCGACCCGCACTACATCAAGCTGCGCGAGATCATCAAGAGCGGCCAGCTCGGCGAGATCACGCGCGTCAACTGGATCATCACGACCTGGTTCCGCCCGCAGGCCTACTACGACGGCGGCGGCTGGCGCGCGACCTGGAAGGGCGAGGGCGGCGGCGTGCTCCTGAACCAGTGCCCGCACCAGCTCGACCTCATGCAGTGGCTCTTCGGCATGCCGAAGAAGGTCCGCGCGTTCGTCGGCATCGGCAAGTACCACAACATCGAGGTGGACGACATGGTCACGGCCTACCTCGAATACCCGAACGGCGCGACCGGCGTGTTCGTCACGACGACCGGCGAGGCCCCCGGCACCAACCGCCTCGAGGTCTGCGGCGACCGCGGCAGAATCGTCGTCGAGGACGGAAAGATCACGTGGACGCGCAACACGGTCGGCCAGAAGGAGTTCCTCAGGACCGCCCAGTCGATGTTCGGCACGCCCGAGACGTGGAAGATCGAGATTCCCGCCAACGGCAACGGGCCGCAGCACGTCGGCATCCTGCAGAACTTCGTGGACGCGATCCTCGACGGCACGCCGCTCATCGCGCCGGCCGAGGAGGGCATCAATTCCGTCGAGCTCGGCACGTCGATGCTCTTCTCGTCCTTCAAGGACAGGACCGTGGAGCTCCCGCTCGACGGCAAGGCCTACGAGCGCATGCTCAAGGACCTCATCAGGAACTCGACCTTCAAGAAGACCGTCAAGGAAGTGAAGATGGCCGACATGTCGGCCTCGTTCACGAAGGCGTAGCGCCATGTATCTCACCGGATTCGCCGACGAAGCCGCCCGCGACCTCGCGGGCCAGATCGCCGCCACCAAGGAGCTCGGCTGGAGCAACATCGAGTCGCGCTGCATCGACGGCGTGAACATCCACGACCTCTCCGACGAGGCGTTCGACCGCGCCGCGGCCGCGCTCGACGAGGCCGGCGTGCACGTGAACTGCTTCGGCTCGGCCATCGCCAACTGGGGCAAGTCGATCGAGAGCGACGCCGACTTCGAGAAGGACCTCGAGCAGACGCGCCGCGCGATTCCGCGCATGAAGCGCCTCGGGACGAAGATGATCCGCATCATGAGCTGGAAGGTCCTCGAGGGCCGTCCGCCCGAGGACCAGATGCGCGAGAAACGCTGGGAGCGCCTGAAGACCATCGTCGGGCTGTTCCTCGACGCCGGTCTGCAGCCGCTGCACGAGAACTGCATGAACTACGCCGGCCGCGGTTGGAGCTACACGCTCGACATGCTGGACAGCGTCCCCGGCCTGAAGCTCGTCTTCGATACCGGCAACCCCGTGATGCTGCCCGACTGGACGAAGCCCGAGCCCTGGCCGCGCCAGAGCTCGTGGGAGTTCTACGACGCGGTGAAGGACCACGTCGCCTACGTCCACATCAAGGACGGCAACTGGATCGACGGCGGCATGCACTACACCTACGCCGGCGAGGGCCAGGGCGACGTGAAGCGCATCGTCGCGGACCTCGTGAAGCGCGGCTACGACGGCGGCATCTCGATGGAGCCGCACCTCGCGGCGATCTTCCACGATCCGGTGACGGGGCTCCCCGACCCGGCGAAGATGCACGACACCTACGTCGAATACGGCCGCCGGTTCGAGAAGCTCCTCGCCGACGCCCGCGCCGCCGCCGGCGCGTAGCGCATCGCGCGCGCAACGACGGCGCCCGATTCGGCGCGCCCGCGGACTCCGCGGGCGCGCCGAATCGCTATTTCGCGAGGCCGACCTGCTGCGCGACGAGCGACTCGCCGCAGTAGCGCTTGCGCAGGACCGGCTTCTCGATCTTGCCCGTCGGATTGCGCGGCACCGGCGCGAAGATGATTTTGCGCGGGCGCTTGTAGCGCGGGAGCCCCTTGCAGAACTCGTTCACGTCGGCCTCGGTGAGCTCGGCGCCGGCCTTGAGCTCGACCACCGCCGCGGCGATCTCGCCGAGGCGCGGGTCCGGGAGCCCGATCACCGCCACGTCCTTGATCGCGTCGTGGCCGCGCAGGAAGTCCTCGATCTGCACCGGGTAGAGGTTCTCGCCGCCGGTGATGATGACGTCCTTCTTGCGGTCCACGAGGTAGATGAAGCCCTCGGGGTCCTGCATCGCCATGTCGCCGGTGTAGAGCCAGCCCTCGGCGTCGAGCACCTCGGCCGTCGCCTTCGGGTCCTTGTAGTACTCCTTCATCACGCCCGGGCCGCGGACGGCGAGCTCGCCGACCTCGCCCTTCGCGACGGGCGCGCGCTCCGGCGCGGGGCCGACGATCTTCGTCTCCCAGCCGTGGCCCGGGACGCCGATCGCGCCGACGTGCGCGATGTTCTCGACGCCGAGGTGCACGCAGCCGGGGCCGGTCGACTCGGAGAGGCCGTAGTTGGTGTCGTACTGGTGGTTCGGGAAGACCTTCCGCCAGCGCGCGATGAGCGAGGGCGGGACGGGCTGCGCGCCGATGTGCATGAGGCGCCAGCGCGAGAGGTCGTATTCGGAGAGGTCGATCTCGCCGCGGTCGATCGCGTCGAGGATGTCCTGCGCCCACGGCACGAGGAGCCACACGATCGAGCACTTCTCCTCGGACGCCGCGCGGACAATCCACTCGGGCTTCACGCCGCGCAACAGGACCGCCCGGCCGCCGACGAGGAAGCTGCCGAACCAGTGCATCTTCGCGCCGGTGTGGTAGAGCGGCGGGATGCAGAGGAAGACGTCGTCGTGCGTCTGGCCGTGGTGGGCCTGCTCCACCTCGCAGCTCTGGGCGAGCGCGCGGTGCCGCAGGACGATCGCCTTCGGGAAGCCGGTCGTGCCGGAGGAGTAGTAGATCGCCGCGTCGTCGTCGAGCGAGAGCGGGATCTCCGGGCGGCGCGAGGAGCAGTGCGGGACGAGGTCGCGGTAGCTCTCGGCGAACGACGGGCAGTCGCCGCCGACGTAGAAGAGGGCCTTCACCTTCGGGAGCTGGTCGGAGATCTGCTCGACGCGCCCGATGAACTCGGGGCCGAAGACGAGGAAGGAGGCGTCCGCGAGGTCGACGCAGTACTTGATCTCGTCGGCGGCGTAGCGGAAGTTGAGCGGGACCGCGAGCGCGCCCGTGCGGAGGACGCCGAAGTAGATCGGGAGCCACTCGAGGCCGTTCATGAGGAGGATCGCGACCTTGTCGCCCTTCTTCACGCCGCGCGTGAGCAGGAGGTTGGCGAAGCGGTTGGCCTTCTCCTCGAACTGCGCCCAGGTGATCTCGGAGCGGAAGGCGTCGTCGGCCGGGGCCGTCTCGACGAGCGAATACTCCTTCCAGGTCGTGTGGCGGGCCTCGAGCTCCTGGGGGTTGATCTCGACGAGGGCGGTCTCGTCCGGGTAGAGCCTCGCGTTGTCGGCGAGGATTTCGGGGATCGGTTTCATGGGGATGCGATTCTAGCACGCCCGCCGCCGCGGTGCAAACCTCTCTCTTTTGTGAATTCTTGCTTGACTCGCAGGGGGGCTTTTGGTATCGTCCGCCCCGTTTTCCGCGCCGCGCGCGCGGAAGGCCGCATTCCGGTGTAGCGTAGCGGTAGCGCAGGGGACTGTTAATCCCTTGGTCGCTGGTTCGAATCCAGCCACCGGAGCCAACTTGGACCCCCGGACCGTCTCGGCCCGGGGGTCCTTCTTCTCCCGTCCGCGCAAAATCGGGTCTTGTCCGCGCGGGGGCGGATGTGCTACACTTGCCGCCGTGAAGACAACCCCGAGTCCGTTCGCCCGCCGCTCCCGCTCCGGGCAGACCATGGTCGAATACGTCCTCGCGTTCGCCGTGCTGATCGGGCTCGCCTTCGCGCTCGCCGCCCTCGGCGGCGCGCTCCGCGAGAACGGCGACCGCTCGGTCTCCCTCGCCTCGTCCGAATACCCGTAACCCCGAACACCCCGCCACACGCCATGAAACGCGACACCCGCCGCTCCGGCCAGACCATGGTCGAATACATCATCATCGTCGTCGTCATCGCCATCGCCGCCCTCGCGGTGTTCGGCATCCTCGGCGACACCGTCACGGAGAAGACCTCCGGCGCGGTGAGCTCGCTCACGACGACCAAGAACGCCGACAGGGCCCAGGACGCCGCCGAGGAAGGCCGCTCCATCGACAAGCTCAAGAGCATGGAAAAGGACGGCGTCAAGGAAGACTAGCCCTTCCCCCGCCGCCGCCATGATTCGCCGCGCCGCTCCGTCGCCCCGTCGCGCCGGCCAGGCGTATCTCGAGACGCTGCTCGCGCTCCTGGTGCTCTGCGTCCTGCTCTTCGGCTTCCTGCAGGCCGCGCTCGCGCTCGGCGGGCGCGAGATCCTGCACCACGCGGCGTCGCGCGCCGCGCGCGCACGCGCCGTCGGATTCAACTCCTGGATGGCGACGAAGGCGGCGCGCGTCGCGGCGATCCCCGTCTCGGGGAAGCTCCTCGCGGAGGATCTCGGTTGGACGCCGGCGGACGGCTCCCCGGCCGCGTTCGAGCGCGCCCGCATCCCCGACTACCTCTCCGCCGAGAACCACGAGCGTGCGGACTGGGTCCTGAACTACGAGGAATGGGAGAAGGGGACGCTCTCCGTCCGCGAATCCGGCTCGCTCTTCGGCAACGGCACGCTCGACCTCACGGTCCGGCACGACGCGCCGCTCTGGATGCCGTTCGCGCGCTTCGCCGTTCCGTGGGCGCCGCTCGACGACGAGGGCGTCCCGCGCGTCGCGATGGAGGCGACGGCGACCCAGGGGGAGCACGCGGGGCTCTATCTCGAATAGTCGCACGGTCACACGGTCACACGGTTACACGGTCACACGGTCGCACGGTCACACGGTCTTATGCCAGACGCAAGACGACAGACGGACGGCGACGGGCGGCGCGGGCAGGTGATCCTGCTCGTGCTGTTCGCGGCGGTCGCGCTGCTCGTCGCGGCGCTGTGGCTCGCGGACGTCCACCACGCGGTGCTCGCCAAGGACAAGACGCAGAACGCGGGCGACGCCGCCGCGCTCGCCGCCGCGCGCTGGCAGGCCACCGCGCTCGACCTCGAGGGCGAGCTCAACCTCTTCCACGCGCTCGCGCTCGCCTCGCTCGACCACGCCGCGGTCGAGGCGGTCACCAACGCGCAGCTGCGCCTGCTCTTCGCCGGCCCGCTCGCCGGCGTCGCCGCCGCGCAGCAGGCGGCGATGCTCAACGGCGCGCCGTCGAACCCGGACTTCAAGGAGTTCGTCCTCGACTGCGCCCGCACCGCGCGCGAGGAATACGGCGCGCGCCTCGGCGACGGCTCCACCGCGATGCCCGAGCCCTGGCCCGGCGCGTGGGACGACTACGCCGACGCGCTCGAGGCGATCGCCGAGGGCGGCGTCGCGGCCGGCGTCGACAACGCCGCGTTCCTGACCGACCCCTCCGGCGCGCACTGGCTGCTCGACCCCGCGTTCTACGACGCGGTCCTCGGCCGCGACTGGTGCTGGTTCTACCGCCGCGCGCCCGGGCTCCTGGCGGACTACGACGACTGGCGCTGGTGGCCCGCCATCCCCGAGGCGGACGAGGACCCCGCCCCGGGCTCGGAACTGCTCGGCCTGCGCCTGCGACCGGTTCCGATGACGCTCGGCGGGATGCTCGCCGCGGCGGGCGTCGGGGACGCCTTCGGCGGCGTCGCGACCGAAGCCCCGCGCCCCGGTCCCGGCACGAACGAGCTCTTCGGCACGTGGATCGGCTGGGACGCCGGCGCGTGGGGCGGCTGGGACGCGATGAAGGACCCCTCGATGCCGCTCGAGGGCGAACTGCGGGAGGAATACGACTACGCCGGCGCCGACGCGGCGATGCGCGTCGAGAACCCCTTCGCGCGCCTCGGCGCGCTCGGCGAGGGCGGCGACGCCTCCGGGCCGATGCTCTGGATCGGCGCGGCCAAGCCGTTCGGGTGCCTCGAGATCGAGGGCCGCCGCGCGCCGCCGACCGTCTCGCCCGTCGTGCTGCCTGTCTTCCGCGACGTGCGGCTCATCCCGCTCGACGCCTCCTCCGCGCCCGCGGGCGGGAGCTTCGACCTGCGGTGGCGCCGCCACCGGACCGACCACCTGCCGCGCTACCTTTCGCGCGGGCCCGCCGCGGGCGAGCCGGGCTGCGCCTGGTGCGCGGCGCTCGCGCGGTGGGAGATCCCCGCCTTCCGCGAGAGCGGCGAGCGCTGGCTCGCCACCAACTCGTGGAAGTGCACCGTCTCCCCGCCCGGCGGCGGCCCCGGCGGCGGCTCCCGCCACGCGCACTAGGGCGGTTTCGCAAGCCGCGTGGCCGCCGGGGCGGCGGCCGCTACCGGAAAACGAAGCGGCCGCGCGCCCGTGAATAAACGGAGCGGGAGATCCGTCAAAGGGTCGTGCGCGCCGCGGCGGGCCGCAGCGCGCCCCTTGAAACGCCCGCGACAATCGTCTAGAATACCCACCCATGAAACGCACCACCCCCCTCCTCGCGGCCCTGGCCGCCCTCCTCCTCTCCGCCGGCTGCGCCTCCGAGCTCTCCGGCTCCACCTATTCGCGCGACGGCGCGCGCGCCCAGCAGGCCGTCTACCACGGCACCCTGACCCGCGTCGAGCAGGTCAAGATCGAGGGCACCGACGGCACGCTCGGCGGCATCGGCGGCGCGGTTGCCGGCGCGGCGATCGGCTCCACGATGGGCGGCGGCCGCGGCCACACCGTCGGCGGCGCGCTCGGCGGCATCGCCGGCGCCCTCGCCGGCGCCGCGATCGAGAAGAGCGCCACCGGCACGAACAACGGCCTCGAGCTCACGGTCAAGCTCGCCGACGGCTCCGAGCGCATCGTCGTCCAGACCGCCGGCAAGGACTCGTTCTACGTTGGCCAGCCGGTCCGCCTCATCGTGAGCGGCAGCGAGTCCCGCGTCCGCCCCGAATAGAGCCCCCCTCCGTTTCCGCATCGCGCGGGCGGCGCGATCCGCCGCCCGCGTCCCATTTTGCATCCGACCATGAAGAAGAAGCAGCCATCCGCCTACGCCGCCGCCGGCGTCGACATCGACGAAATGGACCGCGGCCTCGCCAGGATCAAGGCCGACGTCAAGAGCACCAAGACGCCCGGCGTCCTCTCCGACATCGGCCGCTTCGGCGGCCTCTTCCGCTCGCCCGGCGCCGGCGAGATCCTCGTCGCCTCCACCGACGGCGTCGGCACGAAGCTCAAGGTCGCGCACATGGCCGGCGTCCACGACACCGTGGGCGAGGACCTCGTGAACCACTGCGTGAACGACATCCTCACGCAGGGCGCCACGCCGCTCTTCTTCCTCGACTACCTCGGCACCGCCAAGCTCGACGCGAAGGTCTTCGCCAAGGTCATCGCCGGCTTCTGCCGCGGGTGCCGCCGCAACGGACTCGCGCTCCTCGGCGGCGAGACCGCCGAGATGCCCGGCCTCTACCCGGCCGACGGCGAATACGACGTCTGCGGCACGATCGTCGGCAAGGTCTCGCGGAAGGACCTCGTCACGGGCGAGACGATCCGCCCCGGCGACATGCTCGTCGGCCTCCCCTCGACCGGCCTGCAGACGAACGGCTACTCGCTCGCGCGCAAGCTCGTCTTCGAGGTCGCGAAGAAGAAGCTCTCCGACTTCGTCCCCGGGACGAGGACGACCTTCCAGGACGCCCTCCTCGCCGTCCACGGCTCGTTCCTGAAGCCCGTCCTCGCGGTTCGCAAGGCCGGCGTGAGAATCCACGGCATGGCGCACATCACGGGCGGCGGGCTCGTGGACAACGTCCCGCGCATGCTCCCGAAGGGCGTCGACGCGGTGTTCGACTGCCGCTCGTGGGAGGTCCCGCCGATCTTCACGTTCTTCCAGGAGGTCGGCAAGGTCGACCCCACGGAGATGTATCGCGTCTTCAACATGGGCATCGGATACGTCCTGTGCGTGCGCCCGAAGGACCTCGCGAAAACGATGGCCGCCCTCGCCAAGGCCAAGGCCGCCCCGATCGTGATCGGACAGATCGCGAAGGGAACGGGCAGAACCCGATTGGAGAATCTGGTCTGATTGGTCTGAGGGTCTAAGGGTCTGATGGTCCAACCATACGACCATGAGACCATACGACTGTGCGACCGTGTGACCGTGAGACCGTGAGACGAACGCTCCCCAAGGACTACACGCCCGGCTCGTGGCGCGTGCGTCGCGAGTTTCTGCGCGTGCCGAACGCCTTCCCGCCGCCGCCATTCAAGGACGCGGAACCGGCGGGAGACGCCGCGACGCGCGTGGTGAAGGCGCTGGGCGTCCCCGAAGCGGATCCCGCCGCGCTGCGCATCGCCGAGTCGTGGGCGGAGATCGTCGGGCCGGACGTCGCGCGGCGCGCGACGCCGGGCGGCATCGAGAACGGCGAGTTGGTCGTGCAGGTGCGAGGGTCCGTGTGGTATGCCGAGCTGAAGCGATCGGCCCCGCGCCTGCTGCTACCGAAGATCCTCGCGTTCCTTGGAGGAGATCCCGCACGCGCGGTCGTGCGCGCGATTCGCGTCGTCCCGGCTCGGTAGCCGATCTCGGCGCATGCGCCGGCCCCCTCTCTGAGGGGGCTCCCGGCAAAGCCGGGTGGGGGAGTCTCCCTCCATCCCATGCAAATTCGCATATTTAGTGTTATAGACAGGTTATAAACACCTTATCTGGTGTTTCCTGTCAATTCTTTTCGGTTCCAATGGAGAAACTTTTGTGGTAGTCTCCCGCCCCGTCCGCCGCATTCTTTCCCTCGCGCCCCTTTCTCCCCCTCCCCGCCGCCATGAAAGCCCGCCTTTCCCTCCTCGCCGCCGCCGCTCTTTCGATTCTTTCCTTCGCGCCCGCGCTCGCGGCGACACCTCTCTTCACGGAAACGTTTGCCAGCAACGATGTCGCTTGGAGCTATGCAACGGGCGGTACTCCACCGACGGACAATGACGGATGGTCTTGGTCGGGTTCGTACTATAAAGCGAAAAATGCCGTTCGACTTGGAAAATCCAACGGTGGTGTCGGCTCGGCGACTACGCCAAGCATCTTGATTCCCACCGGATGGTCCAAAGCATCCGTGACCGTTACGTTTCAGGCGGCAGCTTGGTTTGGAACCACAAGCGGTTTGACTCTCTCAAAAATCGAAAATGGGGTGACGACGGAACTTGACTCTTGGTCCGTTTCCCAAATTGCCGACACGCAAAATAATGCCAACAACAACGTTGCCGATCTGTCGGCGTTCACCTCCGATTCAAATGGGAAAGCATACACCGCCACGTTCGAGGTGCGCGATTCTTTCAAGCTTGTTTTTGCAACGACCGGATCTGGAGCCAATTGTCGATCTTTCCTCGATTCCGTAATCGTGACGGCAGAGGAGATCGTTTCGACGCTCACGACGCTCCCCGCTCCGGCGAATCTGGACACGAATGCCCTTTCCTACACGGGATTCTCTCTCGTCTGGGATGAAGTCTCCGGCGCAACGGGCTACGTGGTTCGTGTCGACGGCGATGTCGTGGCGCGTTGTCCGCCGGAAACGAAGACGGCGTCCGTCGCGGGGCTCGCTGCAGGCGGAACATACGCGGTGACCGTAGTTGCGCAAGGCGACGGAACGACAACCGAAGATTCTCCGGCTGCGCCTCTTTCCGTCTTAACGCCGGCCTATCCCGCAACCATCGTTCCGGATCCTGAAACTTCCGGCGTTTCCTCAAGCGCTTTCACTGTTTCGTGGACGCAACATCCCGATGAAACATACGCCGTCCGCGCGTGGACGCTCGTCCCGGCCGACGTCGCGACGGAGGACTTTTCCGTCTACAAAGCAGACGGAACGGTTCCGGAGGGATGGACGTTCGAAAACAGCCATGAGCACTACACCTACGAGGAAGCCCCCGTTGACTTCAAGGGCAACACGACCCTTTGGATCGGTACGCCGGCCTTTGGCGGCACCATTGCTTCGGTTTCGTTCCATCTGAGGAGGGTTTCGGCCGTGACCGGAACGTTCACCGTCTACGGTTCGACGGGTTCGACGGATGCGTCCGACTGGGTCGAGATCAAGACGTGGACGAACACCGAAATCGTGACCGGCAATTATTCCATCGACGAACTGGCGAACGGAGATCCCCTCGCTTCGGCCGGATTCACGCGACTGTTCTTCAAGACCGTAAAAACCGCGGGTAACTTTGGTTTCGGCACGTTCTCCGTCACCGGCACGGGCGTCGGGAAGCAGCCCTCGTATCTGACGGGCTACGGCCCCGACGCGACCGCCGTCGCGGGGACGAGCGTCACAATCTCGAACCCGGTCGCTGGCGAGACGAACTACATCGAGGTGACGGCGACGGGCCTGAGCGGGAAGACCGCCTCAACGACCCGTCCGGTCGCCGTTCCCGCAGCCGCCACGCCGAAGCCCGCCGTCATCTCGGTGAAGTAGGAACCCCACGAGGTCCGCCATGAAAGCACGTTGCCTTCTTCTGTCGCTCGCCCTGCTTCTTGCCGTCTCCGCGCGCGCGATGACCGTCACCACCAATCTGTTCGTGGAAACGTTTTCCACGGCGACAGGAACGTGGGTAAACGGGAAGACATTCTCGTCCGCCACGACCGACAACCCCTGGATCGCGGCCGGAACCGTGAAATCCGCGCGTGGCGGCGCCAAGCTGGGCACGGGCACGTCGACGGGGACCATCACCACTTCGAATCCGATTCCCCTCCGCCAGCCGAACACGGCGGCGGATCTTTCGATCTACGTCCAGGCGGCGGGCTATGCCGGCTTCTCGAACGGCGTGATGAAGCTGACCGCGCTCGACGCGAACGGCGACGAACTCCGCCAGTGGACGACGAACCTGGCTTCGGCGGACGTATCCACGGAAACGGATCTCTCTGACATGGCGTCGGCCGCGGCGTTCGACTTCACGTTCGACTTCGCGACGTCAATCCCGTTCAAGCTCGCGATTACGACCGGAGGCGGCGACAAGCGCGTGCTCGTGGGCGAGGTGCGCGTGTCGGAGACCTACGATGATGGCCGTATCCAGCTCGCCACGCCGGAAGTGATGGTCTATCCGGCTGTCAACGCCTTGGGGCTCTTCTTTATGAGGGACGCAAATGCTACGGGCTATGAAGTGAAGGTCTTGGATCCACATGGGACGGAAGTGGGGACTGTAGAGTTTGATCCGGGCGGGATGGGGATCATTGTGAACGACCTCGAGGAGGGCACCTCCTACACGGTCCGCCTGCGCGCAGTCGGCGACGGCGTCGTCTATGCGTCCTCCGAATGGTACGAGGAGCAGATCTCGACCACTGTCGACAACAGTCGTCCGGTCTGGACGATCGGGACGCCGGACCCCGTTCCGACCATCGGCAGGGCGTTCTCCTTCGGCGTCTCCGCGGCGCTCGCGAACGGCACGCCGCAGACCGTGGACTTCGACGGTCTGACGCCCGTTCCGACCGGCGCCCAGCCAACGTTCGCGGACGGCGTCTTCACCTGGACCCCTGGCGAAGGAGCGGCCGGATCCTACACGGCCGCCTTCTCGGTCGGAAACTACGCGACCAACGTCGAGTTTCGCGTCCGCGGATCGACGGAGGCAACGGTGCTCTTCTTCGAGCCGTTCTCCGGTTCGGCGAACAATTCGACAAGCTGGGCCTCATCCGCCCAGATCATCGAGAACGGCGCGTTCATCGCGAACATCGCCACGAACGCCGGATGGACGGGGACGACGGGCCTCCGGAAGGCGCCCTCCGCGATTCTCTTCGGAACGGCGACGACGGCGAAGGGATCGGCGACCTCGCCCGCCGTCTTCCTTCGCAACGGCGTCTCGTCGGGCACGGCGACGATCTCCTTCCATGCCGCGACGAAGAACGCGAACCGAAGCCTTTCGATGTCGGTTCTCGACGGAGAGGGAGCCCTCGTCGCGACCCGGACGTTCGCGCTCGCCACGGTGGATACGACCGCCTCGAACCTGGACGGCGACGCCTATTCGGTCGACGCGTCGGGCGATCCGCTGTCGGCGACCCTCTCCGTTCCGTCCCCCTTCCGCCTGTTCTTCGAGCCCGCGCAGACCGACAGCTGCCTCTTCCTCGACTCGGTGAAGGTCACGCAGCAGATTTCGACGTCGCTCGAGGACCTCGGCGCGCCGGCGGACCTCGCGGTGGTCGGGGGGACGCTCTCGACGAACTCGTTCTCGGTCGCGTGGACCCCGGTGGCGAACGCGACGAACTATGCGGTCGAGGTCTACGAGACCGGCGGCCTGCAGCCGGTCCGGACGCTCGCCCTCGCGGCGCCGCCGGCCGTGCTCGCCGGCCTTTCCGACGACACGGAGTACACGGTCCGCGTCCGCGCCGAGGGCGACACGGAGCTCTACAACTACTCGCCCTGGGCGAGCGTCTCCGCGCGCACGCTGCGCTCGGCGCTGAACCCGACGCTCACGGTCGGCCCCTGGTCGAACGCGGCAGGCGAGGACCGTCTCTACGGCGTGATCCGGAACACGGCGGCCGTCTCCGCCGAGCTCGACGACCACACGCCCGTCGACGTCGAGCTCGCGGACATCTCCCCGGCGCCGTCCCGGTCTCCGGCGCTCGCGGACGGCACGCTCTCCTGGACGCCCGCCGAGGCGGACGAGGGCACAACCTTTACGCTGACCTTCGCGATGACCCCCGCCGCGGGCGTCGTCTACGAGACCAACGTCTCCTTCAAGGTCCTTTCCCTCCCCGGGCTCCATCCGCCGGCCGTCGCGGTCGCGGAGCCCGTCGCCTGGGACGCGATCGACCTCTCGTGGGACACGCAATACCGCGCCTCCGGATACGCGGTGCGCGCGTGGACCGACTGCCCGAACCCGAACGCCACGGCGACGCGGATCGAGGAGCCGTTCACCCTCTGGCCGACCAACCGGCCCTACGGATGGACGTTCAACGTGGCGACGGAAGCCTACAAGAACCCCGACGCGCCGATGAAGTTCGAGAAGAACGGCGCCTGGATGGCGACCTACGATCTCGGAGGAATCGTCACGGCGGTCTCGTTCCACGCCGTCGGGCATTCAATGACCGACGGCTCGACGCTCACCGTCGTCGGAATCGCGGCCGACGACACGGAGACGGTTCTCGGAACGGTCTCCGATCTCGGAAGCGTGACGACCGGATCCGACTTCCGGTTCCCCGTACCAGAAGGGGTGGCGGTCCGGCGCGTGGTCTGGCGCTACACGAAGGTTGGCGGCGGCGTGGGCGTGGGCACGGTCGTGATCGAGGGGACCGGCTTCTCGACGCCGCAGTGGCTGGCGGGCTGGGGCCCGGCCGCGAAGAACGTCGGGCTCGTGCAGGCCTGCACGGTCGCGAAGCCGCGGCCGGGCACGGTGCTCGGCGTGGATCCGGCGGACAAGCGCAAGGACCTCACGGTCCCGCGCGTCAACTACGCGGAAGTCCAAGTGCGCGACGCGGCGGGAACGACGTTCGCGACGATCGTCGCGGTGCCCGTCCCGGCGCCCCCGCGCTCCGCCCGCGCGACCCTGATGATCCTGAAATAACGCGACCGCGCGCGGCGCGGCGTTCCCGGCAACCCATTCCCTTCGAACCATGGACATCCAGCCCCTCTCCGCCCGCACGGGCGAAACCGTCGTCCTCGAGACCGACTTCTGCTGCGACGTGGACGACGTCGCGGCGCTCTCGCTGCTCTGCGGCGAGGAGCGGCGCCACCCCGGCGCGTTCCGCCTCGGCGCCGTCTCGTGCAACGTCCAGAGCCCCTTCGTGGCCGCCGCCGTGAAGGTCGTCCTCTCGGCATGGGGCCGGGAGGACGTCCCGGTCGCCGTCACGCGCGACCCGCTCCCCAACAGCGGCAACCGCTCGCCGTATCTGGCCGGCCTCGCGGCGCGCTGGCGCGGCCCGGAGCCGCCGCGGACCGATCCGCTCGACCTCTGGCGCCGCGTTCTCGCCGACGCGCCGGACGGCTCCGTCTCGGTGGTCTCGATCGGCTTCTTCAACAATCTCGCCGCCGCGTTCGCGGACGACCCGGCCCTCTTCCGCCGCAAGGTCCGCTGCATCTGGGCGATGGCGGGCGGATTCGGGAAGAAGGACGGCTACGTCGAGTTCAACGTGAAGGAATACATCGGCGACTCGCGGAGCTTCCTGCGCAGCTGGGACGGCCCGATCGTCTTCGTCGGCTCCGAGTGCGGCGAGTCGATCATGACCGACCTCGCGGGCCTGCCGCCGGAATGCGACGGCCACCCGCTCGTCGAGGCGTTCCGGCACTTCTGCGGGCCATGCCGCATCCGCAGCAGCTGGGACCCGATCACCGTCGATCTGGCGGTCCACGGCGAAAACGAGCTCTACGAGCTCGGGCCGGCGGGGCGCGTCCGCGTCGCGCCCGACGGCGCCACGCCCTTCGCGCCCGACCCGGACGGCAACGCGCGCGTCCTGCGCTTCCGCGCGCCGGACGACGCCGTCTCCGACCGGATCACGTCCCTCGTCCGCCGCGCCGCCGGGCTCCCGCCGCGCGAAATCGCGGATCATCCTTGACTTTTCCGGGGGTTTCCCGCATACTCCCGGCCCGTGCTCCGCACGGGACCGGAAAGCGGCCCGGACGGACGTTTCAAACGAAAAAGGACCACACATGTCTCGTCGCATCCTCATCGCCGGCAACTGGAAAATGAACAAGACCTCCGCCGAGGGCGCCGCCCTCGTGAAGGAGATCGCCGCCGGACTCCCCGCCGGGAACCTCCCGGAGATCCTCGTCTGCCCGCCCTACCTCACCATCCCCGCGGTCGTCGAGGCCGCGAAGGGCTCCGCGCTCGAGGTCGGCGCCGAGAACGTCCACTGGGCCGCGAGCGGCGCCTACACCGGTGAGGTCTCCACCGCCATGCTGCTCGACGCGGGCGTGACGCACGTCATCGTCGGCCACTCCGAGCGCCGCCAGTATTTCGGCGAGACGGACGAGACCGTGAACCAGCGCGCCAAGGCCGCGGTCGAGGCGGGCCTCGTCGCCGTCATCTGCGTGGGCGAGACGCTCGCCGAGCGCGAGGCGGGCGAGACGGCCGCCGTGATCGACCGCCAGACCCGCAAGGCGCTCGAGGGCATCTCGGACCTCGCGAAGGTCGTCATCGCCTACGAGCCCGTCTGGGCCATCGGCACCGGCAAGACCGCGACGCCCGACATGGCGCAGGAGGTCCACGCGCAGATCCGCGCGATCCTCGCCGACCTCTACGGCGCCGACGCGGCCGAGACCGTCCGCATCCTCTACGGCGGCTCGATGAAGCCGGCCAACGCGCCCGAGCTGCTCGCCAAGAAGGACATCGACGGCGGCCTCATCGGCGGCGCGTCGCTCAAGGCGCCCGACTTCCTCGCGCTCGTCGCGGCCGGCGCCAACGCCTAGTTTACCTCCACGACCCACGGGCCACCGAAGCACCATGAACATCCTCATCCACTTCCTGCTGGCGGTCGAGGCCGTCGTGTGCCTGATGCTGATCGGCATCATCCTCATCCAGAAGTCCAAGGGCCAGGGCCTCGGGCTCTCCTTCGGAAGCGGCGCCGCCGAGTCCGTCTTCGGCGGCCAGATGGGCAACGTTCTCACGCGCACGACCGTCATCCTCGCGATCGCCTTCCTCGTGAACACGACGCTCCTGGCGATCCTCAAGCCGCAGGGCACCGTCTCCGCCGACGTGACGGAGCGCTTCGCCGAGACGGCCGAGGCCGCGGCCCCCGCCGCCGCGGCCGCCGACGCGGCTCCGGCCGCGACCGACGAGGAGATGCAGGCCGCCCTCGCCGACGCCCTCGCCGACCTCCCCGCGCCCGAGACCCCTGCCGAAGCTCCCGCCGCGGAGCCCGCGCCCGCTCCGGAAGCCGCTCCCGCTCCGGAAGCCCCGGCCCCCGAGGCGGCTCCTGCTCCGGAAGCCCCGGCTCCCGAGGCGGCTCCTGCTCCGGAAGCCCCGGCTCCCGAGGCCGCGCCCGCGGAACCGCCCGCCGAATAGGCAAACGCGGACGAATCCTCCAGGGGCCGGCGCCGATGGGCGCCGGCCCCTGTTCTTTTTCGACGGCGCTCGACGGAAGACCCCCTCAGTCTCGCTCCGCTCGCCAGCTCCCCCATGGGGGAGCCGTCCTCGCGCGATGCGTTCGGCGCGGAGCGCCGCCCCCTCCCTGAGGGGGCTCCCGGCGAAGCCGGGCGGGGGAGTCAACCCTCGGAGGTAGTCCTACCCCTCGATTCCGAGGCAGACCGGCGCGGCGCCCGAGACGGGCGACGCGGCGATCTCGGCGAGCGCGGCGTCCATGTCCGCGCGCTTCGCCTCGTGCGTGAGGACGATGACGCGCGCGAAGCCGTCCGCCGACGCGCCGCGCTGCACGGCCGCGGAGATCGAGACGCCGTGCTTCGAGAAGGCGCCCGTCGCAGAGGCGAGCGAGCCGGGGGCGTCCTTGAGCGAGAGGCGCGCGTAGAAGCGCGAGACGCACTCGCCGAGCGGCTTCACGCGGATCTCGCGCGAGGCCTTCGGGACCGCCACCGCGCGGTGCGTGCCGGCGGCGAGGTTGCGCGCGGCCTCGGCCACGTCGCCGATCACGGTCGCGGCCGTCGGGAGGCGGCCGGCGCCGCGGCCGTAGTAGAGCGTCCAGTCGTCGAGGTCGCTCTTCACCATCGCGGCGTTGAAGACGCCCGAGACGGAGCCGAGCATGCCGTCGGCCGGGACGAGCGTCGGCGCCACCCGCAGCTCGAGGCCGTCGGACGCGTCCTTGACGATGGCGAGCAGCTTGATGCGGTAGCCGAGCTCGCGCGCCTGGGCGATGTCCTCGGCCGAGACGACGCCGCGGATACCCTGGACCGGGAGCGAATGCACGTCCGGCGCGAAGCCGTGCGCGAGCGCCGCGAGGATCGCGGCCTTGTGGAGCGTGTCGAAGCCGTCGACGTCGAGCGTCGGGTCCGCCTCGGCGAAGCCGAGCCGCTGCGCGTCGGCGAGGACCTCGTCGAACGAGCGCCCCTCCCTCTCCATCGCGGTGAGGATGTAGTTGCAGGTGCCGTTGAGGATGCCGTAGATCGTCTCGATCCGGGTGCCGACGAGGCCGTCGCGCACCGAGCGGATGATCGGGATGCCGCCGCCGACGGACGCGCCAAAGAAGAGGTCGACGCCCTTCTCCGCGGCGAGCGCGAAGAGCTCCGCGCCGGCCTCGGCGAGGAGCTTCTTGTTGGCGGTCACGACGGGCTTGCCCGCCTCGAGCGCCTCCCGCACGAACTTCTTGGCGACGCCGGTGCCGCCGATGAGCTCGACGACGACGTCCACCGCCGGGTCGCGGATCGCGGCGCCGGCGTCGGGGCCGAGGACGCCCTCCGGGAGCGCCACGCCGCGGTCGGTCGTCGTGTCGAGGTCGGCGACGCGCCGCAGCTCGATGTCGAGCCCGGTGCGCTCGCGCAGGACCGCGCGGTTCTCGAGCAGGCCCTTGGCGACGCCTGCGCCGACGGTTCCGAATCCCAGGATGGCGACTCCGATCGTTTTCATGCTTCTTCTCCCGTTTCGTGCGTGGAAGGGCGCGGATTATAGCGCACACCGCCGAGCCGCGCAACGCGCTTGCGGGTGCGGAGGGGGCATGCTAGAATCGCGCGCCATGAAATGCATCGTCACCGGCGGAGCCGGGCTCATCGGCTCCAACATCGTCAAGGTCCTGAACGCGCGGGGCGAGGAGGACGTCCTCGTCGTCGACCACCTCCGGGGCGACCCGCTCAAGCGGCGCAACCTCGATTCGCTCCGCTTCGCGCGCTACCTGGAGCGCGACGAGTTCCGCGCGGCCGTGCGCGCGGGGGAAATCGCGCCGCCGGAGCGCTTCTTCCACCTCGGCGCGTGCTCCTCGACGACGGAGACGGACGAGTCGTTCCTCGACGACAACAACACCGGCTACACGCGCGAGATGTGCGAGTGGTGCCTCGCGAACGGGACGCGGTTCGTCTACGCCTCGTCCGCCGCCACCTACGGCGACGGCTCGCTCGGCTACTCGGACGACGAGGCGCGCATCCCGGACCTGCGGCCGCTCAACCTCTACGGCTGGAGCAAGCAGAAGTTCGACCTCTGGGCGCTCTCGACCGGCGCGTCGAAGAAGATCGCCGGCCTCAAGTACTTCAACGTCTTCGGGCCCGGCGAGGACCACAAGGGCGAGATGCGGTCCGTCGTCGCGAAGCAATACGCGACGGTGCGCGACGAAGGCCGGATCGCGCTCTTCCGGAGCGACCGCCCGGACTACGCCGACGGCTGCCAGGACCGCGACTTCGTCTACGTGAAGGACGCCGCGGCGGTGACGGTCTGGCTCGGCGACCATCCGGAGGCGAACGGCATCTACAACTGCGGCACCGGCCATGCCCGCACGTGGCTCGACCTCGCGAACGCGCTCTTCGCCGCGGTAGGGAAGGAGCCGCGCATCGACTTCGTCGACATGCCGGAGAAACTCCGGGGCAAGTACCAGTACCACACCGAGGCGGAGATGGCCAAGCTCCGCGCCGCGGGCTGCGACGTCCCCTTCCGCCCCCTCGAGGATGCGGTGAAGGACTACGTCGACACGCACCTTTCGCGGTACGCCTGAGCCGAGCGAACCCGCGTGCATGGCGCGCGCACCACGTCCTCGGCCTCGGACTATCTCTCAAGCGGCATATTGCTTGTCATGGTGGAGACCGTATGGTACCATAAGGCGCATGAAACGTCTGCTCTCCCTTTGTTTCGCCGGCTTTTCCTCCGCTTCCCTCGCCTACACCAACGCCGTGGACGGCGTCGAATGGTCCTTCACGGTTCTGGACGGCCGATCGATCCTCTATTCCCTCGTCTCCCGGGTGGAGGGAAGTCTCGTCATTCCATCCTCTCTCGGCGGCCGGCCGCTGACGGAGATCAGCTACCGCGCGTTCATGGGGCAGACCGGCCTTGAGAATGTCGCAATTCCAGGCGGAGTGACCTGGATCGGTTCCGAGGCGTTCGCCGGCTGCTCCGCCCTCGTCTCGGTCTCGATTCCGACGAACGTGACGTTCGTCGGCAATGACGCGTTCCTCGGCTGTCCGGCCGAACTCTTCGATACGAACACGATTCCCGGCGTCCGGCTTCTGGACGGCTGGGCCGTCGGGATAGACCCCGGCTATGCGGGGCCCGTCGACCTGACCGGTCTCCGGGGCGCGGCCGCGGGCATCTTCCAGGGAAACACGAACATCACCTCCGTTGTTCTTCCGGAAGGGACGACCTCTCTCGATCACGGCATGTTCCTCGATTGTTCCGCGCTGGAATCGCTGACGATTCCGGAAGGCGTGCGGAGCTTCGGATCGGGCACGTTCGGCAACTGCTCGAGCCTGCGGTCGATCCGGGTGCCGGACAGCCTGAAGTCTCTTGTGTCGGATGCGTTTCTCGGATGCTCTTCTCTCTCGTCGGTCTCCGTTCCCTACGAATACAAGGACCGCGTGTCCCTCTGGAATCTCCCGGAGGGCTGCGAGGTCGTCGTCCGCGACATGAGACCCTTCGAAATCGCCACCGCCGCGACGCTTCCGAACGTACTGACGGACGTCTTCTACGGCGCAATCCCCGTCGAGGCCCGGGGAGGCCTGGCTCCCTATACCTGGGACCTCGGCCCGTCCTCCTCGTGGGGCGACTGGCCGCTGCGGACCGAGCTCGAATGGTATCCGTACCAGGGGCAGCCCATCTTCAGCGGCACGCCGACCGAGGAGGACATCGGCACGCACAGCATCACGGTCCGCGTGACGGACGCGGAGGGAAGATACGCCGAAAGGACGTTCTCCGTCACCGTGGAGAGAAATCCCGACCATAGGCCGTGGATCGAGGCGCCGACGCCGGCCGGCTCCGAGGTCTCGTGCACGCTCGGCGATACGACCGTCTTCTCCGTCGAGCCCTGCGATTCCGACGGAGACGTCCTCTTCCTGCACTGGCGAACGACCGCCCCCGACGGAACCGAGTCCAGCTGGGAAGGCGGCAACAGCCATGCGTTCCTTCCGACGGTGGAAGGCGAGTACGAGATTTCCGTAAGCGTCTTCGACGGATTCTTCTGGTCCAGGCCTCAGAAGTGGAACGTCCAGGCCCACTCCTGGCGCGAATGGCACGTGGACGCCGCGACGACGGCGAAGAATCCAGACGGAAAGAGCTGGGAGACGGCGTTCTCGACGCTCCAGGCGGCGGCGGCGGCGGCGAAGGGGGGAGACCGGGTCCTCGTCCGTCCCGGCGTGTATTCGCCCGTGTGCGTCTCCGACACTGGATTCTTCGACGCGAACGATCTCTGGATCCCCGCGAACACGCCCTACGCCGTCGCCTTCCGGGACATGGAACTCGTTGGCGTTGACGGACCGGAAAAGACCGTCATCGACGGCGAGCAAATCGTGCCGTTCCTTCGCGCGGTCGCCGGAATCTCCGGCTTCACTCTCCGCAACGCGGCGGGAGCCGGCTTCTGGCCCTCCGGTTCCTCCGTGACCCGCTGCGTCATCAGCCGCTGCATCGTGAGCAACTGCCTCTTCCGGGACTATTTCCTCGCCGGGTGCACGCTGGACAACTGCCTCGTCGTGAACAATCGGGGCAGCTCCGAACTCGACGTGCTCTACCCGTTCGAGCAGAACACCAGCCAGATGTTCCGATATTGCGACCTCCACCATTGCACCGTGGTGGAGAACGAGGTCGAAACCGGGCTCGGCGGCGCCCTCGGCTACGAATGCGAGGCGTACAACAGCATCCTCTGGAACAACCGGAAGGAAGGCGGTGCCATCGGCAACTACGACGAACGGGAGCACGTCACCTGGCAGTGGCAGGCGGAAACCGGCACCGAGATGCCCGTCACGAACGTGGTCCGTCTCGAGAACTGCTGCCTGAACGGATACCACGAAGGAAAGGCCGGTCTCGTGCTAGACGACCCGGGCTTCGTGGACCCCGGCTGCGGCGACTTCCGGCTCCGTACCGGTTCGCCGTGCCTCGATGCGGGAGCTACGGCCTGGGCGCGCGGAGAGACCGACCTGGCGGGGAATCCCCGCGTGGCCGGATCCGCGCCGGACATCGGCGCCCTGGAGGGATCCGCGCCCGCCACGGTCTTCGTCGACGCGACGAACGGCTCCGACCGGAACGACGGGCTCTCCCGGGCGACGCCGACGCGATCCGTCCGGCGTGCCGTGCAGATTGCGGAGGATGGCGGGACGATCCGGGTCGCGGCCGGCGTCTACGAACCGTTCGATACGGAGGACAAGGTCCTTCGCATCCTGGGCGACAGCGGCTCCGCGGCGACTGTCGTCGACGGCGGAGGGACGAACCGCTGCGCCTATCTGGGACCCGGCATCGGGCTTGGCTCGACGCTTTCCGGCTTCACGCTGCGCAACGGCCGCGCGAACGGTTCTATTCCGGAGGAAGGCGGCTTCGGCGGCGGAGCGCACGGAGGAACGTTGCTCGACTGCGTCGTCCGGAACAACGCCGCGACCCGTGCGGGAGGCGGACTAGCCCGCTCCTCGGCCCGTCGCTGCATGATTCTCGGCAATTTCGTCGAGGGACCGGATCAGGGAGATGGAGGAGGCGCCTTTCTCGCCGAGCTGCGGTCCTGCCTCGTGGCAAGCAACGCCGTTCTCGCCGCCGGCTTCACGGCCCGCGGCGGAGGCCTGTACGGCGGAACGGCGTCGCAATGCACGATCGTCGGCAACCGGGTCCTAGGCGACGGACTGAGCCGTGGCGGCGGAATCGCGTCCGACCGTCCCGCCTCCGGGAACATCCTGTACGGAAACACGTGCAACGGCGAACCTTCCGATGCGGACCACGGGGACGGGCCCGTCTCGTGGGAGCCGGGCAGTCTCGTCGGAATCGATCCTCGATTCGTCGATCGCGCGAACGGCGACTACCGGCTGCTCGAAGTTTCGCCGGCGGTCGACGTCGGGGCGACGGACGTCGCGGCGTGGCTGAACCTCGCGACGCCCGACACGGACCTGGACGGCAATCCACGCGTTCGAGGAAACGGCGTCGATCTAGGATGCTACGAATCGCCGTGGACGACGATCCGGACCCGGACCGTCACCTCGCCGGATCCCGTTCCGTACTCCTGGCTGGACGAACATCGGCCGGGTCCGGACTACGAGGCCGCGGCCGCCTCTCCGGCGTCGAACCGCGTGAACCGGACCTGGGAGTGCTATGTCGCGGGACTCGATCCGAACTGCGAAACAAACCGGTTTTTCGTGGAAATCGTCTTCTCGGAGGACGGTGCGCCGGATATCCGATGGACCCCCGACCTCAACCAAGGCGGAACGAGGCGCGAACGCGAATACGTCGTGGAGGGCAAGTCTGGCCTTGCAGACCGCTCCTGGGGTCCGACGAACGAGGCGACACGGTTCTTCCGCGTGAAGGTGGAGATGCCGTAATCCCGGGCCGGAAACTGTCTTCGCGCTAAAAATCGAGGCGGCGGGGTGCGGATTGGCCCGTTCCCCGCCGCCTCGCAAGCGCCCGGAGGGGCGCTACCGGGCGAAAGCCCTACCAGGGCCGTTCCGTCCCGTTGTCCAGCGAGAAGATGGACACGGAATGGAGTCCGACCTCGGCCAGCATGTCCAGGACGCGGACGAGGCAGCCGTGCGGCGCGTCGTCCGTGCAGTTCACGATGACCGTCTGCTTCTTGTTCGCCTTCGCCATCTGGCCGACGAACCCGCGGAGCTGCTCGAGCGTCACGGTGCGCCGGTTCTGGTCGTTGCCGAACATGTAGGCGCCGAGGCCCGGGTGCTTCGCGAAGCCCTTGATCGTGATCGACGTGGGCGGGTCCACCACCTCCGTCGGCGCCGGGTTCGGGGCCGGGCGGAGCGCCTCCAGCTGCGAGAGGATGTCCGGCTGGTTCAGGGTGACGATGAAGAAGATCAGCAGCTGGAACACGACGTCGATCATCGGCGTCATCTCCAGCGTCGCCTCGTCGCCCTTGTTCTTCTTCTTTTTCTTCTGGTCGGCCATGGACTAGTTCCTCGGGCGGATGGTGGAGAGCTCCTTGTACTCCTTCTCGTGCCGGCGCGACGGCTCCGTGACCGCCTCGCTGATCGCGATGAAGGTGACGCGCCCGATGCCCTCCTCGGCGCAGAGGTCCATGACCTTGCGCACGAGGCCGTGCGTGGCGCGCCAGTCGCCGCGAACCCACACCTGGAAGCCGTCGCCGAACCGGGCGCGCCCGGAGCGCACGATGGTCCGCAGGTTCTCCTTGTGGATCGTGATGTTGCCGACGGAGATGCGCCCCTCCGGGAACCCGGCGCGGGGCATCGCGACGTCGATCGTCACGGCCGACGTGTCGGACTGCTCGGAGGTCTTCACCTCCTGGCCGTGGTAGCCGAACTCGAGCTGGATGTTCTCGTCCTTCGTGTCGGCGATGTTGATCGTGACGATGAAGAAGATGATGAGCTGGAACACGACGTCGATCATCGGCGTCATGTTCAGGTCGCACCCTTCGTTGTCTCGTTTCTTGCTCATGGGGAAACCTCCCGAAATTCCGGGGGCGCCCGCTTATTCGGCGACGACCTCGACGTTGCGCAGGTCCTTGATGAGCTCCATCGTGGTGGCGGTCATCTGGAGGATGATGCGGTTCGCCTTGTTGCGGTAGAGGTAGTAGGTGCAGACGGCGGGGATGGAGGTCGTCAGACCGCCGGCCGTCGTGTACAGCGCCTGCGAGATGTTCGTCGCGAGGAGGCCGACGTTCGGCGAGCCCGTACCGAGGTTGCCGAACGCCATGATCATGCCTTGGACCGTTCCGAGCAGGCCGAGCTGCGGGGCGATGTTCGCGCAGACGGAGATCCACGCGAGGTGCTGCATGATGCGCTCGATCTCGAGGTCGGCCGCGGCGTCGACGGCGGAGGAGATGACGTCGAAGCCCTCCTCCACGTGGATGAAGCCCGCGGACAGGATGTTGGACATCGGGGTGGGCTCGTTCTCGCAGAACTGCAGCGCCTTCACGACGTCGCCCTCCTTCATCGCCTCCTTGACGTTGTTCACGAGCGCGTCCGGCATGATCTTGGAGGGGCGCACGAGGATGCCGCAGTCGATCGCCAGGTAGATGTAGTAGCCGAGGCATCCGAACAGCGCGAGCCAGAGGAGGGTGCCGAGCCAGCCCGAGCCGAAGAGCACGTCGTAGAACGTGGAGTGCTTGGGCTGGGCGGGCGCCTGCTGGGCCTGGGGCGCGGGCGCGAAATCGTCCTGGGCGTAGGTGGTGACCGGAGCGGCCGCGACCAGCAGGGCGGCGGCGGCGAGGGTGGCGAGGAGGGACTTTTTCATGGTTGGGGGGTTGTTTGGTTGAAAGGTTGAAGGGTTTAAAGTTTAAAGTTTAAAGTCGATCTGTCATTCGGCATTCAGCATTCAGCATTGACCTAGTCGCCGGAGGAGAGCCGCTTGGTCCAGGGGGAGTTGCGATACTGGTCGAGGAGGAGCTTGCGCATCTTCTCGGCGTAGGCGGACTGGTGGAGCTTGTCGAACATCTGCGCGGCCTTGTAGATGGCCTCGGCGCGGGCCTCGGCGACGTCCTGGAAGAGGAACACGACGCGCAGGTAGCCGTCCTTGAGGGCGTTCTTGGCGTCGTTCTGGGAGTCGAGCATGTCGCCGCGCTTGAGGCAGGCCTGGGCGGCGACGTTGCGGTCGGCGGAGGTGGCGCCCTTCTCCAGCAGGCCGGGCAGGGAGCCGGTCTGGTTGGACTCGATGAGCGCCTTCCAGTACCACGGGGCCATCGCGGAGTCCCACGCGGCGCGGTCGTTGCCCTGGACGATCTTGCGGCAGGCGTCGACGGCGCCCTTGGCGTTGTTCTTCTTGAGGTAGATCTGGGCGATCAGGGCGCCGGCCTCGCCGTCCCACTGCAGGCGGCGGTAGCGCTCGGCGAGCGCCTGGAGGCCGGAGATCGCCGCGTCGGGCGACTGCTGCGCCTGCTGGCGGAGCTTGGCCCACTCGGGCGGCGCCTTGACCTGGAGCTTCAGGACGGCGTCGGCCGGGAGGGGACGCTCGGCGACCGTCCCGTTCGGCTGCTTCACGCCGAACATGTATTTCTTGTCGGCGGGAAGCCAGCGGATCGTGCCGGCCATCTGCTCGCCGTTGGAGAGCAGGACCCTGGCTTCGACGTCGGCGGCGCGGACGGACGTGGCGCCGCAGAGAAGCAGCGCGGCGAGGAGGACGAGTGGTGTCTTTTTCATGGTTCGGTGTTTCGGTAGTTAGAGGGTTTGGTGGTTCGCAGGTTAAAAGGTTCGAAGGTTCAAAGGTTCAAAGGTTCTTGGGGTCCCGAGGTCATTCGGCATTCAGCATTCAGCATTCAGCATTCGGCATTCACTCCTCGGCGGCGGGCTCGTCCGCGGGGGCTTCCTCCGCCGCCTCTTCGGCGGGGGCCGCCTCGGCGGCCTCGGTCGCTTCGGCCGGCGCTTCGGCGGGCGCTTCGGCGGGGTCGGCGACCTCTTCGGAGGACTCCTCCGCGGGGGCATCCTCGGGCTCCTCCTTGGGGAGGTAGGCGTCCTCCGGGAGCGTGGCGAGGATGGCCTCGACGTCGGGCGCGTCGCCCATGAGCTCGATCAGGGCGGAGGGAGGCATCTCCTCCTCGGCGGCGTTGATCTCGCGCGTGGCCTCGTTGAGGGCGCTGCGGACCTTGAGGACCTCCTTCGGGTCGGCGATGTCCTTGAAGAGCTTGAGGTAGTGGCCGCACTCGTACTGCACGTCGGGCCAGACCGACGAGCCGTCGGAGTAGGTCTTCATCTGCATCAGCGTCTGGATGCTGCGCTGGTAGACCTGGGCGAGCGGCTCGAGTATCTCGGCGTTCTTGGGATTGGCGCCGAAGGTCGTGATGATGCGCTGGTAGTAGTTGGCGGAGGAGCGGAGGATGTCCTCGGCGTCGTCGGCCTTGAAGTCGACGGCCGCCTTGTACTGCTTCTCCATGATGTCGCCGTGCTGGAGCTGGAGCTCGAGCGCCGCGCGGTCGCCGCGGCGGTAGGCCTTGAGCTTGGCGGAGGCGTCGTTGGCGTCCTTGAAGAGAAGGGAGCGCTTCTTCTTGTCGGGCTCGGCGACGGCGGCCTCGACGCACGCGGTGCGGAGCAGCTCCAGGACTTCGGCCGTGCGGTGGAAGCGAGGCGTGTCCTCGAGGAACTTCTTGAGGCGCGGGACGGCCTCCGTGTATTTCTTCTGCGAGACGAGGATCTGCATGAGGCCCATCTCGATCATGTTGCGCAGCGCGGCGTCGTCCGGCTTCGCGCCGGCGAGCGCGGCCTGGAAGCCCTTCTCGGCCTGCTCCCAGGCCTTGGCTGCGACGAGCTCCTCGGCGGCCTTCGCGAGCTGCAGCGGCGTGTACTTGCCGCCGGGCGTGGAGATCATCTCGCCGTATTTCTTGATGGCCTCGGGGCGGTAGCCCAGCTCCATCAGGGCCTTGGCCTGGAGGTAGAGCGCGTTCTTGGCCTGCTCGGACTCGGGGTAGTCCCTGGAGAGGCGGTCGAAGTATTCGCTGGCCTTCTTGGTGTTGGCCTCGGCCTCCGCCTCGTCGTCCGTCCGGATCGTCGAGTAGAGCGTGCCGAGCTGCAGGAGGACGATCGGGACGCCCTGCGCCTTCGGGAAGAGCTCGAGGATGCGCTCGTAGTCCTTGATGGCGAGCTGCTTGTATTTCGGCAGCTGCGCCTCGGGCTGGTTGAGGGAGGCGAGGCAGAAGGCGTGGTCGAAGAGGGCGCTCTGGAGGATCTGGTCGTTGAGGTCCTTCTGCTTGGCGCTCACCTCGAACTTGGCGCGCTGCTCCTTGTCGGTGAGGCGGCGGATGAGCTTCGTGTATTCGTTGAGCATGCCGCGGACGCCGTCGTTGGCCGCCTTGAGGGCGGCGACGGCCTCCTCGACGGGATCCTTGCCCTCCTCGGCGGGCTTGGCCTCGCCGCGGCGCGCCTCGTCGTAGGCGAGCGTCGCCTCGCGCAGCGCGTTGGCGCGCAGCGTGCGGAGCGCCTTGAGGTAGGAGTACTGCGCGGTGATGAGGTCGTTGCCGGGATTCCTCTTGTGCTCCACGCGCGCGAGGTAGTTGGAGCGGACGTTGAGCTCCTCCTCGGGGCGGCCGGCCTTGCCGTAGCAGTCGGCGAGGCGGCGCTGGGCGGGCCAGGAGACGGCGTTCTTCGTGTAGTTCTCCATGAGGAGCCGGTAGAGCGGCATCGCCTCCTCGTAGCTGCCGTCCTTGTAGAGGCGCTCGGCCTCCTGCATGACCGTGTTCGCGGCGGCGGGGTGCTCCGGATAGAGGCGGAAGAAGTCCGAGCGCGCCTGCTGGGAGAGCTCGGGCAGGTTGTGCGTCGCGTAGAACGACTGGAGCGAGCGGAGCTGGTCGCCCGCGAGGGTCATGCCCTCCTTCGTCGAGCGCGCGAAGCGGTCGGCGATGTAGCCCGCGACAGCGCCGGAGTAGAGCTGCCAGTACTGCTGCGCCTCCTCTTCCTCCTGGGATTCGCCGTATTCGACGGCGGCCTGGGCGAGGACGACGAGCGCCCGGATCGACTCGGGGACCACCTCGGGGAAGCTCTTGAGGACGGTCTCGAACTGCTTGATCGCCTCCTCGAAGCGGTTCTGGTGGTAGAACATGTGGGCGGACTCGAACTGCTTCTTCGCGACCTGCGCCTTCTGCGCGGGCGTGGTGGAGTCCGCCACCTCGAAGCCGAGCTCGTCGAGCGCCTTGTTGATCTGCTCGTGGCGGCTCATCGCCTCGATGGCCCAGGCGTAGGACGGATACTTGATGTAGACGTTCACGAGCTCGCGCAGCGCGAGGCCGTAGAGCTCGCCGGCCTTGTCCTCGAGGTCCGTCTTCTTCTTGCCGGCCTCGGACTTGGACTGCGTCACGAGCTTGTCGGCCTCCTCCTGGTACATGACGCCCATGAGGTAGCGCACCTCGGGGATCGGGGAGAGGCCGAGGTAGTCCTCGCCGTCCTCCTTGCCGGCCTCGATGAGCGCCTCCTCGAGCTGGACGAGCATCGGCATGTAGTCCTCGACGAGCTTCTGCGCCTCGTCGACCTTGCCCTCGATGACCTTGATGTGGGCCATGAGCGCGACGGAGCGGCCGAACCACACGTCCTGCGTCCAGAGCAGGGCCTCGATGGACTTGTTGGCGCGGGTGATGTAGCCGCCGGCGCCGCCCTTGCCGGCCTCGCTGGCGACCTTGACGAGCGTCTGCGCGTGGTCGAAGAGGACGGGGCGCTTCATGTCCGCCGGGAGGCCCGCCACCGCGAGGAGCTTCTCCAGCGCGTCGGCCGCCTCCTTGTCCTTCTTCTGGAACTTGAGCATCTGCGCGAACTTGTAGTAGGAGTTCACGTAGAACTCGACGATCTCCTTGGGCGGCGCGCTGCCGTACTTCTTGAAGAGGGCGTTGTAGGTGGCGAACGCCTCGTCGTAGCGGCCGCGGGCGAAGAGGTAGTCCGCCATCGTGAGCTTCATCGCCCACGTCTCGGGGGCGTCCTGGTTCGGCTCCTTGTCGATGATGCCCTGCGCCTCCTCGAAGTTGCCCAGCTGCAGGACCTGCTCGAGCATCTTGACCTTGAGCTTGGCCTTGGCGGCGGGATACTTGGCCTGGATGTCGCGCAGGACGAGGTCCGCGTAGTCGGGGAAGCCGGCGCGGTTCAGGGCGTCGACGTACTTCATCTCCTGGGAGAGGATCTTCGCGTCCTGGTCGGAGACGACGGCCTGGGCGCGGGCGCCGGCGGGAACGAGCGCGGCGAGCGCGGCCGCGGCGAGAAGCGGACGGAGGGAGGAACGGGATGTGGTGGGCATGCGGACTCCTTGAAAGGGGCTGTTGCGCCGGGGCCCCCGGCGGCACGCCGCGGGGAACCCGAAAACGGGGCGATTGTAGCAGAAGTCCGCCGCGCGCGCAAGGGGCGTTCGCGACTTCGCGCCGCGCGCTAGCGCAGGCCGAGGGCGGAGCGGACGGCGTCGACCCGGTCCAGGCGTTCCCACGGGAACGCCGCGCGGCCGAAGTGCCCGCCGCTCGCGGTGTCGCGGTAGGTCCAGCCGCTCGGCGCAAGGAGCCCGAGCGCGGCGACGAGACGGCCGGGACGGAAGTCGAAGACCTCGCCGCTCTCGAGCATCGCGACGGCCTTCGCCTCCGTGGCGCTGCCCTTCTCCGTGCCGAAGAACTGCACGCGCACGCTCGTCGGCGCCGCCACGCCGATCGCGTAGCTCACCTGGATCTCGCAGCGGTCCGCCGCGCCGGCGGCGACGAGGTTCTTCGCCGCGTAGCGCGCGTAGTAGGCCGCGGAGCGGTCGACCTTGCTCGGGTCCTTGCCCGAGAAGGCGCCGCCGCCGTGCGGGCACGCGCCGCCGTAGGTGTCCACGACGATCTTGCGCCCGGTGAGGCCGGAGTCGCCGGCGGGGCCGCCCGTCACGAAGCGCCCGGTCGGGTTGACGTGGAACCGCGTGGCGGGGTCCAGCATCCCGGTGTCGGCGAGCTCGTCGCGCACCACGGCCTCGATCGCCGGGCGGATGTCGCGGTCGATGTCCGGCTCGTCCGTCGTCTGGTGCGAGAGCACGATCGCGTCGATGCGGACCGGGCGGCCGTCCTCGTAGACGACGCTCACCTGGCTCTTCGCGTCGGGGCGCAGCCACGGGATGCGGCCGGACTTGCGCTCGTCCGTGAAGCGGCGCATCAGGCGGTGCGCCCAGGCGATCGGCGCGGGCATGAGCTCCGGCGTCTCGCGCACGGCGTAGCCGAACATCATCCCCTGGTCGCCCGCTCCCTGCTCGTCCGCGGAGCCGCGGTCGACGCCCTGCGCGATGTCGGGCGACTGCGCGCCGAGGCGGTTCTGGTAGTCGAAGGTCCGCCAGTCGAAGCCCTCCTCGGGGCGGTCGTAGCCGATGTCGCGGACGACGCCGCGCGCGATCGTCTCGGGATCGAGCCTCGGCAGGACGTGCTCCGAGACCTCGCCGAGGTTCGCGCAGAAGCGCGGCCCGACGAACGTCTCGGCCGCGACGTGCGCGGCGGGGTCGACCGCCAGCGCGGCGTCGAGGATGGCGTCGCTCACCTGGTCGGCGACCTTGTCGGGGTGGCCCTCCGAGACGGCCTCGGAGGTGAAGACGTAGCGTTGCATGGTTTTTCCCTTTCGGTTCAGGGCGCATCCCGGCTTGTCCGGATCCACCGTGGCGCGATCGCTCGGTTGGGGCGGGGCGGAAGAGCCCCGGCTCTTGATGTGCTGAGGGCGCGGAGAATACCACGAACGCCGCCGCGCCGCAAGCGCCCCTTGCCCGCCGCGGGGACGCCGTGGTATCATCCGCGGCCATGACGCCCCTGCGCCGACATCCCCGCCTCCGCGCCGCCCTGGCGCTCGCCGCGCTCGCGCTCGCGCTCTGGGCCGCGTTCCTCCGGCCGCTCCCCGCGCACGTCGCCCGCGGCATCGCCTACACCTGCTACGCCGGGGACGCCCCCGCGCGCACGCTCGTGCAGGGGGACCACCTGCAGCTGCTCTACCATTTCGACCTCTTCGACTCCTACCTCCGCGGCCGCCTCCCCTGGTTCCGCAACCTCTGGGAGTTCAACACGTCCGACGAGGCCCGCCCGCCGCGCCCGGACCTGTGCTACTTTCCGTTCGCCCTCCCCTACTCCCTCGCGCGCGCCGCCGGGGCGTCCGACGCCTTCGCCTGGAACCTCGCCCAGTGGCTCTCGATCCTCCTCGGGCTCGCGTTCTGCCACGCCCTCGCCCGCCGCTGCGGCGCCGGCCCCGGCGCGGCGCTCGCCTGCGCCGCGCTCGCGACGTGCGTCCCCTACCGCTGGGTCGTCCTGGCCGGCGGCTCCCCCACCGGATTCGGCATGGGGCTCGTCCCGGGCGTCGCGCTCGGCGTCGACATCGCCGTGCGCGACCGGCGCCTCCGCGGCGGCGTCCTCGCGGGCGCGCTCGTGCTCTGCTGCTACGCGGCCGACCTGCACTGCTTCCTCTTCGCCGTGCTCGCCCTCCCGCTCTGGGGCCTCGTCGCGCTCCTGCGCTCGCCCGCGAACCCCTTCGCCTCGCGCCGCCGCTTTCTTCGGCTCGTCCGCGCCCTCTCGCCGATCCTGCTCGGCGGCGCGGTCTGCGGCGCGCTCGGCCGGGCCGCCAAGCGCGCCTACGCCTCGACCGACGCCGCCGGCGGCCGTTCGATGCAGGATCTCGCGCGCCATTCGCCCGACTGGCACGCCTTCTTCGACCCGGCCTACTTCAGCCACTCGCCCGAACAGCTCCACCAGGGCTGGGCGATCGCGGCGCTGCTCTCGCTCGCCGGCCTCGCGCTGCTCGCGGCCGCCCTGGTCCTGGCCTGGCGCCTCCTGCGCCGGCGCCGCACCGCGCCGTTCCGCTCGCCGGCGATCGTCTTCGACCCGCGCTTCTCGACCCGCGCCGAGTCCGCCGCCCCGCGCGACACCGCCGCGCTCCGCGCCGCGCTCGCCGGGCTCCTCCTCGGCGCGGCGATCGTCGCCGCCTTCTTCCTCGCCCTCGGGACGAACGGCCCCGGGGACGCCATTCTCCTGCGCGCCGTCCGCAGGATCGTCCCGCCCTTCCGGATGGTGCGCCAGCCGCTCAAGGTCCTCTGCCTCCTCCCGACGCTCTACGCGGCGTTCCTCGCGCTCGCCTGGTCGTCCCTCTCCGCCCTCGCGCCGCTCCTGCACCGCGCCGCCGCGCCGCTCGCGCTCTCGCGCCTCGCCTCCGGCCAGCGCGAACGCGCCTCGGCCTCCGCGGCGGAGGCGCTCCGCCGGGCGCCGCGCCGCCGCCCCCTCCTCCGCGCGCTTCCCGCCGCGGCGCTGGTGCTCGTCGTCTTCCTCTCCGCCTCGCGCGGCATGCGCGCGGGCGTATGCCTCCTTCCCGGCCCCAACGCCGCCTACGCGGCCGCCGTTTCCGACGCCGAGGCGCGCGGTCTCGTGCCGCGCGCGCTCGTCCTGCCGATCTGGCCCGGCGACTCCTCCTATAGCTCGATCTACGAATACCACGCCATGCGCGCCGGGCTGCGGATGCTCAACGGCTACGCCGCCGTCACGGAGCCCGCCTACGTCGAGCGAGTCTTCCGTCGCTTCGAGACAATGACCGAGGGCGACTTCACCGACGACCAATACGCCGCCCTCCGCAAGACGGGCGTCACGCACGTCATCCTCCACGAGGACGCCTTCCCCGCCAAGGTCTCCCTCTTCCCCTTCGGCGCCACCCTCCGCCGCCACCTCGCCAACCCCCGCCTCCGTCTCCTCTCCCATTCCTCCGGCGCCTGGACCTTCGCGGTCTGCGACCGCGAAGGCAATGCTGAATGCAGCATGCAGAATGCAGAATGCACGACGACCGAACAAGCTTCCTCCATTCAGCATTCAGCATTCAGCATTCAGCATTCGATGCTTGAGCCGCCCACCCGCCACTGGGACGTGACCCCGCCGCAGACGAACGCGGGGACGAAGGCGCGCTCCTTCGCCGAGATCCACCGCGAAGGCTACGGCTGGCTCGTCCGCGCCGAGGCCGGCAAGGACCTCGTCCTCGTCTCCTCCTTCAAGGACGCCGACCGCTCAATCCACTCCTCCACCAATCTCTTCCGCGCAAGCCGCGAAGCCGGTTCCGTGCCCGGGGCTTCAGCCCCGGGAGTCTCGCCTTCGGCCCCGGGCTGGCGCCTCGCCTTCCTCCCCGCCCTCGACCCCTCCTCCAACCTCTGGACGCACCTCTCCACCCCGGGCGACGCGCACATCTCCTACGTCGCCTACGCGCGCGATCCCGCGCTCGGTGGCCTGCCCGCTCCGGACTCCGACGGCGCGCTCCGCCTCCCCGCCGTCGACCTCTACCACGAGTTCGGCTCGACGACGCTCGCGCGCATCCCCGACGAAGAGGCCGGAGGCTTCGTCCCCGCCCCGGACGATCTCGCCTTCGCGCCCGGGCCGCACCCGCCGTGCACCGCCGTCGAGGGCCCGTGGCTCCCGCTTGCGCTCCCCGCCGGACGCTACCGCGCAACGATCCTGGAGGAGAAGCCCGACGTCGCCGGCGCCATCGTCGAGGATCTCTTCGGCGCTCCCCCGCCCTCCCCCGCCGCGCCCTCGCCGTTCCGGCTCTCGGGCGCCGACGGCGTCGACGGCCTCTCGATCTCCGCCGACGGCGCGACCGCCGACTTCGCCTACGACGGCACCTCGCCCGTCTCCTTCCGCGTCTCCTACGACGCCTCCCGCCCCGGCGTTCTCTCCGCAATCGCCGTCGCTCCGGCGCGGCCGTAGGGTCCGCAGGTGGCGCGGCTCCGCGCGAGCCGCGTGGCGGGGTCACTGCGCGATGGCGCGAAGCCGGTCGCGGAACTTGGCAAGGTAGCGCGCCTTCGCCTCGGACGAGAGCCGCGAGGCCGCGAGCAGGCGCTCCACGGCCTCCCGCCGAGCGGCATATCCGGCAATCCACTCCCGCACCTCGCCCTCCGGAACGCCGAACGCCGCCCCCAGCTCGACGAAATCGGCCGAGGAGTAGAACCCGAGACGTTCGAACGCCGCCGAGTAATGCCCGTCGGCGAAGAACTCCAGGCCGGTCGCCGACGGCTCGTTCGGGAAGTGCACGGACGTGTTCAGCAGGTCGTAGGCCGGCGTGAGGATGTAGTCGCCCTGCCTGCTTCGGAAGAGCGAAAAGTTCTTGAGGTGGGCGTCGCCGTTCGCGAACACGTAGTTGAAGAGGACGATGGAGAAGACCTTCGGGTTCTCCACCGCCCAGGCCGGACAGTAGCGGCGCATCAGGCCGGCGAGCTCCTCGTAGCTGGAATCGTATTTGTAGTTCGGCCCGTGCGTCTCCGGCGAGCGTCCCGCCAGCTGGCAGAAGTCCTCCTGCTGGATCGGTTCCCCGCCCCGGCGGTCGAACCGTTTCGTGAGGTAGGCCGGTTCGCCGTCCTTCATCTCGACCAGAGCGTGCTCGGCCGTCCGGATTCCGAACAGGCGCCCCGCCAGATCCATCGTGAGCGCCTCGTTGGCCGGAATGTCCGCCGCAAGCTCCGCGGACGTGTTCCGCGGGACGGGCTTGAGAATGTAGTCTCCTCCCGACTCGACGACCTCGAAGCCGCCCCGGACGCGCCGCAGCTGGACCTTGTCCTGGACGCCGGAGACCGACGAGCAGCGCGTCCGGTCGCGGACCTCGGCGAGGTTCAGGTCGGAGACGGAGAAGTCAAGCCGTAACATACACCGCTCCGATCGCGCCGCAGGCGCTCGTTTCGAGAAGTCGCGTGAAGTGGTCGTTCTCGTCGATGTGCAGCTCCCGGCACTGGCGCTCCTTCTGCGCGCCTTCGGCGAGAAGGCCGAAGAAGAACGGGAAGAGGACCTTCGAGCGGTATTCGCGCTGCGTCTTCGGCAGCGTCGCGGCGACGCCGGGCTTCGTCGAATCGGCGAAGTAGAGCGGATCGTAGCGGAAGAGGTAGCCCTCGTCGTCCCGCACGAGTTCGCCGGCCTTCTCCCCGCAGCAGTAGACGATTCCCCTTTTCATGTTCCGACCTCCACCCGGAAGCCGAGGACGCCGGCCACCCTGAGCAGCGTGTCGAGCGTGACGTTGCCGCCGCCCGTCTCGATGTTCGAAACGGTATGCACCGACACCCCGCTCAGCTTCGCCAGTCTCGCCTGGGTGATGTCGAGCGTTTTCCGTCGAACCTCAATGGTCTTTCCGATCTCCGTTTTGTTCATCGAGATGAATACTGCGCTTTCTTTTCGGAAAAATCAAGCATAAAATTCATCAATTATTCAGTATAATGAAAATTTACTTACTCAACAAATCCGCCGTCCTCTCGCAGGTCAGAGCTTCGCTCGGCGGGAATGGCGTAGCGCTCCATCGCCGTCGGTCCAGTCCCGGCTTGCGGGCGGGAAAGGGGGTGTGGTAGACTCCGCCGCAGAAAGGAATCCAAAAAATGCCCATCCTCGCAGAATCGTCCTTCCCCGCGTGGGGAGTCGCAGTCGCCATCCTCGCCGTGGTCGCCGTCTGGGCGACGGGGGTCTTCAACGGCCTCACCCGGAAGAGAAACGGATACAAGAACGCCTTCGCGCAGATCGACGTTCAGCTCAAGCGCCGCTACGATCTCGTGCCGAACCTCGTCGAGACGGTGAAGGGCTACGCCAAGCACGAGCGCGAGACGCTCGAGGCCGTCGTCAAGGCCCGCAACGTCGCCGCCGCCGCCGCCGAGGCCGCCGCCAAGGCCGCCGGCGACCCCGACGCCATGGCCCGCCTCGCGCAGTCCGAGGCCGCCTTCGGCGGAGCCCTCTCGCGCCTGCTCGTCACGGTCGAGCGCTACCCCGAGCTCAAGGCCAACCAGAACTTCCTCGAGCTCCAGGAGGAGCTCACCGCCACCGAGAACAAGGTCGCCTTCGCCCGCCAGGCCTACAACGACGCCGTCACCGAGTTCAACAACGCCCGCTCCGTCTTCCCGACGGTCCTGCTCGCCGGCGCGTTCGGCTTCCCCGAGGCGAAGCTGCTCGAGGTCGAGTCCGCCGAGATCCGCGAGGCGCCGAAGGTCTCGTTCTAGTCACACGGTCGGACGGTCATACGGTCACACGGTCGTCCTGAGACATGGGACGCGGGACGTGAGACGCGGGACCTGACGGAGGTCGGCGAATGCCCTCCTTTCTGGACTACCAGGAAAAGGCGCGCAAGCGCACGAGGCTCTTCGTCGCGCTGCACCTGCTGTGCGTCGCGGCGATCGCCTTCCTCGTGGGCGCGCTCGCGCTCGCGACGATGTGGCTCGTCGAGGGCGACGGCTCCGACTCCATCCCCCGCGCGTTCGTCGACGCCCGCCTCGGCCCGGTCGCGGCGGTCGTCGGGATCGTGATCGCGATCGTCGCGCTCGCGACGCTCTACCGCACCTCGCAGCTGCGCGGCGGCGGCGGGAAGGTGGCGGAGTCGCTCGGCGGGCGGCGCGTCCGCGCGGACACGCACGACCGCCTCGAACGGCGGCTCCTGCACGTCGTCGAGGAGATGGCCATCGCCTCGCGCGTCGCGATCCCCTCGGTCTACGTCCTGGACGAGGAGCCCGGCATCAACGCCTTCGCCGCCGGCTGGTCGCCGAACGACGCCGCGGTCGCCGTCACGCGCGGCGCCCTCGAGAGCCTCTCGCGCGAGGAGCTGCAGTGCGTGGTCGGCCACGAGTTCTCGCACATCCTCAACGGCGACATGCGGCTCAACGTCCGGATGCTCGGCTCGATCTTCGGGCTCGTCTGCCTCTCCGTGGTCGGCCGCGTCCTCATGCGCGCCGGGGTCGAGATCCCGCGCTCGTCGCGCCCGCGCCGGTCCAAGGACGAGGGCGGCGTCCTCGGAATCGCCCTCCTGCTGATCCTCGTCGGCCTCTTCGTCTGGCTCCTGGGGCTGCTCGGCGTCCTCTTCGGGCGCATCCTCCAGTCGACCATCTCCCGCCAGCGCGAGTTCCTCGCCGACGCCTCCTCGGTCCAGTTCACGCGCAACCCGCACGGCATGGCCTCCGCGCTCGAGACGATCGGCGCCTCCGCGCGCCACGGCACGGTCGCCGCCGCCCGCGCGCCCGAGGTCGCGCACATGCTCTTCGCCGCCTCCGGCACGGAGCGCCTCTTCGCCTCCCACCCGCCGCTCGACGCCCGCATCCGCCGCTTTGAGCCGGACTTCGACGGCCGTTTCGACCGCGCCGCCGCCCGCCTCGCGGCGCGCCGGCGCACCGGCGGCACGCGCGAGGAGGAAGACGACGACCGCGACTTCCCCTTCCGCGGACGCGGCGGAATCCTCGGCGGCGAAATCGGCGTCCCCGGCGGCGGCGTCCTCGGCGGCGCGGTCCTCGGCGAGGCGCTGCGCACGCCGTCGCCTCCCCCGCCGCGCGGGGGCGCGAGCCCTCCCGCCGAACCCGCGGCCGAAGCCGCACGCCCCGTTCCGATCGGGCCGCGCGCGGAGCCCGGGCCGCCGCCTCTGCCGGGGGCCATCCCCGCGGAGCTGCGCTCCCCCGCCGAGGCCCCCGCCGCGCTCTGCGGCGCGCTGCTCGACCGGGCCGAGGGGCCGGTGCGCGAGGCGCAGCTCGCCGCACTGCGCGCCGTCGAGGCCGACCATCCGGACCTCGCCGCACGCGCCCTCGGCTGGCACGGCCGCCTCGCGGCGCTCACGCCCCGCGCGCGCCGCGCCTGGTGCGAGATCGCGGCCTCCGCGCTTCGCGGCGAGCCGCTCCGCGCCCGCGAGGCGCTCGCCGGCCTGCTCGAGCGGCTCGTCGAGGCGGACGGCGCCGTGACGCCGTTCGAGTTCGCCGTCGGGCGGCTCTTCCGCAACCGGCTCCTCCCGCCGCCGCCCTCCGGCTCGGCCGACCCCGCCGCGCGCGCGGACGCGGCGCGGACCCTGCTCTTCGCGATGGCCGAGTTCGGCGCCGACGACCCCGCCGCGCGCGCGGCGGCCTTCGCGCGCGGTCTCGCGGCGCTGCCGGCCGCGTTCGGCCGTCTCCCCGCCGAACCGGCGCCGCCGCTCTCCCCCGACGCCCTCGGCGACGCGCTCGACCGCCTGCGCGACCTGCCGCCCGCGGCCAAGCAGGGGCTCCTCGACGCCTGCCGCGCGGTCGTCCTCGCCGACGGTCGCACGACGGCCGACGAGGACCACGCCCTCTTCGCCGTCGCCGACACCCTCGACGCGACGGGCTGGACGCCCGGGGCGTGATTCCGAACGGTTCGGGACGGTCGGGGCTTGCCTTTCGGCGGCGGTTCTGGTAGTCTCAAGGGCGTTGACGGCGCGGAAGAGGCATTTTCCGCTTGCTTTTCGCGCCGCCATTTTGTAGAGTCCCGCTCCTCCCAAGGAGAAAAACCATGTCCCGAATCTGCGCATTCTGCGGCAAGGAGCCGCAAACCGGCAACCACATCGTCCGCCACGGCCTCGCCAAATACAAGGGCGGCATCGGCCTGCACACGACGGCCGTCACGCGCCGGCGCTTCCTCCCGAACCTCCAGCGCGTCCACGCGCTCGTCGACGGCACACCCAAGACCGTCTACGCCTGCGCCGCCTGCATCAAGTCCGGCCGCGTCGTCAAGGTGCCGGTCCGCAAGCGTCCCGCCGCCGCCGAGGCCTAGCGCCCCGAGCCCGTCCGGCGGCCTGCGCCGCCGGCGGTCCACGTTCCGTCCCGACCGCGTCCATCCCATTCCGGAGAATCCTCCATGAGCGATCCGAACGACACCGCGCCCAGCCGCGAGCTGGACCCCGACGAGATTCCGGAGACGGACATCGTCTTCGAGTGCCCCCACTGCGGCAAGTCGCTCTCGATCGACCCGCGCGGCGCCGGTCTCGTGATCCGCTGCACGCAGTGCCAGCAGCCGGTGACCGTCCCGATTCCGGAGGGCATGGCGATCGAGGACTTCGACGCGACGCCCGAGGAGCTCTCCTCGCAGCTCCTGAACACGCGCAAGGGCCTCGCCCGCGCGCAGAAGCGCCTCGCCGAGATCGAGGCCGAGGTCGCGAGGCTGCGCGCCTTCCAGGAGGAGACGCTGCGCCTCTCCCGCGAGCGCGAGGCCGCCGCGGAGGAGTTCCGGCTCGACCTGGCGCGCGCCATCAAGGAGCAGGAGGCCGCGCTCGCCACGCTGCGCAAGGCGACGGAAGGCGCCGCCGCCGCGCTCTCCCTTCCGTCCACGCCCGCGGGCTAGCTAGCGCCCGCGCCCGACGGAGCGACCGCGCCGCCATGCCCCGCGTCCGCCCGGCCGCCGCGCTCCGGGAACGGCTCGCGCCGTTCCTGCGAAGCGTCGCGCGCCTCTCGCCGCGCGAGCAGGCCGCGCTCGCGATCCTCCTTCTCGCGTTCCTCCTCGTCGCCGCCCGCCGCTACCGCGGCTGGCTCTAGCCCGCGGCCGCGCCGCCGCGTCCGCTCGGACGGGGCACCGTCAGGGCGAAGGCGCTGTTGGCGAGGGCCATCAGCGCGGCGAAGGAGAAGAGGACGCCCGCGCCGAAGCGGTCGAAGACGAGGCCGCCGACCAGGGCGAAGAAGACCGTGACGACGTGGTTCACGGAGATGCCCGAGGTGAGCGTCGCCGTGAGCTCCTCCTGCGAGTCGGAGAGCGTCCGCGCGTAGAGGTTCGTCGCCATCGAGGCGTTCGAGAGGACGGCGTCCAGCACGTAGTTCGCGCATACGACCGCCGTCGCGACCGGGAGCGGGAACCAGTCCTTCGCGAAGCCGTAGAGCAGGCACACGAAGAACAGCACGACCGTGTCCCAGATCATCACGTTGCGGTAGCCCCAGCGGTCGACGAGCCGCCCGATGAGGCGCCCGCCCCAGAGCGCGGTGAGGAAGGCCGACACGGCGAAGAGCGCGGCCACGCGCTGCGTCGGCATGCCGTAGAGCTTCACGAGGACGAACGGCCCGAAGGTGAAGAAGACCTGCTTGCGCGCGCCGTAGAAGAGCTCCAGCACGTAGAAGCGCCAGTATTTGCGCCGGAAGTAGAACGACGGCCGCGCGCGCTTCGCGAGGCCGGGCTCGCGCACGGACGAGGCAACGGCGAGGCTCGCCGCGAGGAGCAGCGCGACGAGCGCCCACGTGGCGGAGTAGAACGCGCGCTGGCGCGCCGCGCCGAACCACCGCGCGCCGAGGAAGAAGATGCCGGCGACGGCGAGCGACCCCGCCACGGTGCCGGCGCTCACGGCGCCCGTCACGATGCCGAGCGACTCTCCGCTGCGGCCCTCCTTCGCGATCGAGAGCGCGATCGACTGCCGGACGGGCATCACGAGGTGCTCGCCGAGCGCCCAGACCGCGATGATCGCGACGGCGCCCGCGAACGGGACGGGGACGAGCAGCAGCAGCGCGGCGAGGAGCGAGAACGCGGTGCCGATGCGAAGGACCTTCCAGTCCGAGAAGCGGTGCAGCGCCGCGAGGATCGCGACGAGCAGCACGCCGGGCGTCTCGCGCAGGAACTCCAGGACGCCGCGCTGGAGGCCCGAGACGTCGTAGGTCTCGACGAGGAAGTTGTTGAACGCGGCCCCGAAGCAGCCCATGCCGACGCCCCACACGAGGATGCTCGCGAAGAAGGCGCCGGCGCCGGACCCGGGGCGGCAGACGTCCCGGAAGGAGGAGAAGGGGATCCGCATGGCGGCGGGAGTCTACCGGAAGCCCCCGCCGCCCGCAAGCCCGAACGGGGGCGGCGGGTTGCGGGCGTCGGGGGCGACTGCTAGAATTCGCGGCCATGGAAACGAACGGGAGAAACGAGCGCCTCGAGCGCCTCTACGCGCGCCGGACGTTCGGCATCAAGCCGGGGCTCGACGAGATCCGCGCCCTGCTGCGCGAGCTCGGAGACCCGCAGGAGTCCTTCCGCGTGCTGCACATCGCGGGCACAGACGGCAAGGGCTCCGTCTCGACGATGCTCGCCTCGGTCCTCCGCGCCGCCGGCCTGCGCGCGGGGCTCTACACCTCGCCGCACCTGGTGCGCCTCTCCGAGCGCTTCCGCGTGGACGGCGCCGAGATTCCCGACGACGCCTTCTTCGCGCTCCTCGACGAGGTCGAGGCGGCGGCGGCGCGGCTCGTCGCGCGCGGGCTGCCCGAACCCACCTTCTTCGAGACGACGACCGCGCTCTGCGCGCTCTGGTTCGCCCGCGAGGGCGTGAAGCTCGCCGTCGCCGAGGTCGGGATGGGAGGCCGGCTCGACGCCACCAACGCCTTCCTCCCCGCAGTTTGCGTCGTAACGCGCATCGGGATGGACCACATGCAGTATCTCGGCGACACGATCGAGGCGATCGCGCGAGAGAAGGCCGGCATCGCGAAGCCCGGCGTCCCGATCGTCCTGGGGGCGATGCCGGACGAGGCCCGCGCCGCGATCCTCGCCCGCGCCCGCGAAATCGGCGCCCCCGCCGTCCTCGCGGAGGAGGCGTGCGCCGTGCGCCGCGTCTCGGGCGACCTGCTCTCGCAGAAGCTTTCCGTCTCGACGCCGGACCGCGACCTCGGCACTGTGAAGATGCGCCTCGCGGCGTCCTACCAGGTCGAGAACGTCGCGACCGCCGTCGCCGCGATCGAGACGCTCGGTCGCGTCCTCGGGATCGAATGGCCCGCGAAGGCGATCGCCTCCGGACTCGCCGCGGCGGAACTGCCCGCGCGCTTCCAGCTGCTCTCCGAGGACCCCGCCACGATCCTCGACGGCGGGCACAACCCGTGCGCCGCCGAAGCGCTCGTCGGCGCGCTCAAGGCGGCGAAGGCCGCGCACGGCGTCCGGCTCGTCTGCGGCATGTGCGCCGACAAGGACCCCGCCGCGTTTCTGCGCGTCCTGGCGCCCGTCGTCGGCAAGGCCTGGTGCGTCCCGATCACGAACCCGCGCGGCCTCCCGCCGGAGAAGCTCGCCGCCTTCGCGCGCGGCGCCGGCCTGCGCGAAGTCCGCGCCTGCGCGACGCTCGCCGAGGGTCTCGCCGCCGCGCGCGCCGACGCGAAGGAGGCCGGCCGGCCGGTCCTTGTCTGCGGCTCTCTCTTCCTCGCCGGCGACGTCCTATCTTTGTAGTTTCGCAGGGCGGGCGCGAGGCGAGCGAAGCCGCCTCGCGCCCGCCCTGCATCATCTGTCCGCACTACGTTCGGACAGCGCTGTTTACTTGCCTTTTTGACGATTTCACCGTGATTGATTTTCACTTTCTTAAGGGGACAGACCCCTTTAGAATGTCAAGCGACAAAACCGCGAGCGACCGGCCGATGCCGGCCTATCGGTGCGCCCCCGGTTTGAGCAGGGCCGACTACTTCCCGACGCAGAACCTGCCGAAGACGGCGTCGAGAAGCGACTCGGTGTAGCTGCGGCCGGTGATGCGGGCGAGGGATTCGGCGGCGTCGCGCAGCCGGTCCGCCGCCGGGACGGCCACCGCCTCGGCGCCGTCCTCGAAGATCGCGCGCGCCTCGTCGACCGAGGCGGCCGCCTCGCGCAGCAGCGCCGCGTGGCGCTCGGACACCGCCACGCCGCCTTCCCCGGCCGCGGGGTCCGTCCCGAGAGCCGCGAGAATCGCCTCCTCCAATTCCGCGATGCCCTCGCCCGTCACGGCGCTCACGCGGAGCGGCGGCACCGCTCCGCGGGTCTCGTGGTCTCGTGGCCTCGTGGTCTCACGGTCGTCGGTCATCAGATCCGCCTTCGTCTCGACGAAGAGCGTCTTCGGCCCGGACGGACGCGCGAACGCGCAATCGTCCGGCGCTTCGCCCGCGGGACGGAGCGCGAGGACGAGGTCCGCGCGGGCGGCGAGGTCGCGGGCGCGCTCGACGCCCTCGCGCTCGACGGCGGAGCCGGCCTCGCGCAGGCCGGCGGTGTCGACCAGGCGGACGGGGATGCCGCCGAGGATGAGCGTCTCCTCGAGCGAGTCACGCGTGGTGCCGGCCTCGGGCGCGACGATGGCGCGGCGCTCGCCGAGCAGGCGATTGAAGAGCGTGGACTTGCCGGCGTTGGGCGGGCCGGAAAGGACAACAAGCGCGCCCTCGCGCAGGAGGCGTCCCGTGCGCGCGGTCGAAGCGAGGTCGCGGAGCGAGCCGGCGATCGCGGCGGCTCGCTCGTCGAAGCGGATCGGAGCGGCGAGGCCCTCGGCCTCCTCGTCGGTGAAGTCGAGCGTCGCCTCGAGATCGGCGCAGAGCGCGAGGAGGTTCTCCCAGATCGCGTCGACACGGCGGCCGAGCGCGCCGGAGAGCTGTTCGGCCGCGGCGCGCGCGGCGCGGTCGCCCTGCGCGGAGACGAGGTCCATCACCGCCTCGGCGCGGTCGAGCGCGACGCGGCCGTTCAGGAACGCGCGGCGCGTGAACTCGCCGGGGCCGGCCGGCGCGGCGCCGAGGGCGAGAAGGGCGTCGAGGACGCGGGACGGCGCGGCGCGGCCGCCGTGCGTCTGGAACTCGACAACGTCCTCGCCCGTGTAGCTGCGCGGCGCGCGGAAGACGAGGACGAGCGCCTCGTCGATCGCGGACCCGTCGCGCGGATCGCGCAGGCGCGCGAGTCGGAACGAGCCGGCGGGGAGCTCCGATGGCGGGACCTTCGCGCCGGGGCAGAGCTTGTCCGCGATCGCGAGCGCGCCCTCGCCGGATATCCTTACCACGGCAATCCCGGCCGCGCCTGGCGCTGTTGCGATCGCGGCAACGGGAGAACGAAGACAACCTTCGTTCTCCGATTCGTGTTCTCCGGTGAAAACGCTATTCACGAAGCATCCCGCACGCCGGCGGCAGACGAAAGGCCTATGAACGCGCAGTGGTCGAGGAGCCCCTTGGCGCGCCGTCGCACGCGCGGCGGCAGGCACCCCGCCACGCGCCGGAGGAACGAAGCGCCGCCGAGAGCGCCTCCATGCAGGAACCCCGCCACGCGCCGGCGCAGCAGCCCGCGCATCGTCTTCGGGGGAAGCATACGCCCCTTCTCGTCGCGCTCGACAACCTCGTCCGCGACTTTCTCCTCCGGAGAAGGCGACGTTTCCATCTCGCCGTCCTGCGCGGACGAGGATGCTTCCGCGGAAGACTGCACCTTGCCTTCGATCGCATTGGCGCACGCCTCGCGCGCCTGTTCCCACGACGAATCCTCCTCGCGGCAGACGCGAGAAACGAGAGCGCGGAGGCCGTCCTGCGCCGCGAAGTCGCCGTGGCACGCCGCGCCGTAGCCCGCGTTGCGGGCGTCCTCCGGCGCATCCGCCATCGCCGCGCGGACCGGATTGAGGTGGATGTAGCCCGCCACCGTCATCATCGCGCGATAGGATCCTTCGAGGAGAATGCTCTTGAAACGTCCTTCCCAGATCGTGCCGGTGTTCTCGTGACGCTTGTTGTAGTCCTGCGTGTAGGTTTCCTTGAACGTCTTGCAGAACTGGGAAAGATCGTACATTCGCGCGCGCATCCGGGCCTTCTCGTCCAGGACGCGCCACTCCTGCTTCCTCTCCGTCCACTTCTCCCACTTTTCCAGCACCTTACGGAACCGGGGCGTCCCGTAGAGCGCCTCCATCCTCCGAAGCAGCTCCGCGTCCGAAACGGCCTTCTTCCTCGGCACCCGGACCAGAAGATGGAAGTGGTTCGACATGATCGCGAACGTGTAGAGCTCCACCCCCGAGAACGCCGCCGCCGCCCGGATTATCCCGAGCAGGATGGCCTTCTCCTTCTCGTCGATGAGGAACCTCTTTCCGCCGATCCGGCTCACCACATGGTAGAACCCCTCCCCCTCGACCTTGACTCTCGGTCTTCTCATGATTTGCACCTCACGAGCCCTTAATCTATCACGCACGGCCCATCGTTGCAAGAACTTTTTAAGGGGACAGACCCCTTTATTTGGTTGTCTTCGCGCTATTGCTATCCGATTCCGCCGCATTCGCGTTCGGGATTCTGGCTGCGTCTCTTCTTCCGTCGGCGCTCTAGGGTTTTGCAAAGCGCCGATCGACGGGACGGACGCGGTCGGCGAGGAGCGCGAGGCCGACGCGGAGGGCGTAGTAGGCCACGCCCAGGGAGCGCAGGTGCGAGACGCCCGCCTGGCGCGGCAGGACGCGGACCGGCGCCTCGGCCATCGCGTAGCCCTGGCGGCGCAGCAGCGCCATCGCCTCGGGCTCGGGGTATTCGGCCGGATAGCGGTGGGCGAAGTAGCGGACGAGCGCGCCGCGCGCGCACCACAGGCCCGACGAGGGGTCCGTCACCGGATAGCGGCAGATGATCGAGAGGAAGCGCGCGAGCGCGCGGTTGCCGAAGCGGCGCGCGGGGGTGGAGCCCGCCTCGAAGGAGGAGCCCGGAAGGAAGCGCGAGCCCACGACGAAGTCCGCGCCCGTCTCCTCCATCCGCGCGAGGAGCTTAGGGACCTCGGCGGGCGGGTGCTGGCCGTCCGCGTCAAGCCGCGCGACGACCTCGAACCCGCGGTCGCGCGCCCACTGCAGCCCGGCCTGCACGGCCGGGCCGACGCCGAGGTTGCAGGGCAGCTCCAGCACCGTCGCGCCCGCCTTGCGGGCCCGCGCCGCGGTGCGGTCGGAGGAGCCGTCGGAAACGACGCACACCTCGGCGCCGGGCAGCGCGGCGAGGCAGTCGCGCACGACGGCGCCGACCGTTTCCTCCTCGTTGTAGGCCGGGATGACGAGCGCGAGTCGTTGCGTGGCGTTCATGCGGCGGAATTCTATTTTGTCCCGCCTCCGGAGTCAACCCGCGCGCGGCGGCTACAGCTCGAAGAGGCTGCGGACGTCGCCCTCGGTGAGGGAGGCCAGGTCCGCGGAGTCGGTGGCGGAGACAGTGGCGTCGATGACCGCGCGCTTGCGCGCCTGCATCGCGAGGACCTTCTCCTCGATCGTCCCCTTGGAGACGAGCTTGATGGCGCGCACGTGCCGCTTCTGCCCGATGCGGTGCGCGCGGTCCACCGCCTGGTCCTCGATGGCCGGGTTCCACCACGGGTCGAAGAGCACCACCTCGTCGGCGCCCGTGAGGTTGAGGCCCGTGCCGCCCGCCTTGAGCGAGACGAGGAACACCGGGATCGACGGGTCCGCGTTGAAGCGGTGCACCTGCTCGAGGCGGTCGTGCGACGAGCCGTCCAGGTAGCAGTAGGCGGTGCTTGCGGCGTCGAGGGCGGCACGCACGAGACCGAGCATCTCGACGAACTGCGAGAAGACGAGCACGCGGTGCCCTTCGGCGGCGGCGTCCTCGAGGAAGTCGAGGAGCCATTCGAGCTTGGCGGAGGGGCGCGGGGAGTCGGGGCGCGGGTTCTTGTCGCCGAGGAGCGCGAGGTGGCAGCTCACCTGCCGCAGGCGCAGCAGCGCCGTCAGGACCAGCATCCGCGAGGCGCCGAAGCCGGCGGTGCCGAGGGCGTCCGCGACCTGCGTGCGCGCGGCGGCGAAGAACTTGTCGTAGACGGCGCGCTGGTCGTCGCCGAGGTCGGTGAAGACGGTCTGCACGGTCTTGGGCGGCAGGTCCCTGGCGACCTCGGTCTTGAGGCGGCGCAGGAGGAAGGGCGCGACCTTGTCGTGGAGGCGCGAGAGGGCCTGGTCGGCCTCGCGGTTCTGCTGGGCGGTGGCGCCGGGCGCGCCGCGCAGGGAGATCGGCAGCTCGTAGCGCGCGCGGAAGTCGTCCCACGTGCCGAGGTAGCCGCGCATCAGGAAGTCCCAGATGCTCCAGAGGTCGGCGGGGCTGTTCTCGACAGGGGTGCCGGTGACGGCGAGGCGGCAGCCGGCGGGGATGCGCTTGACGGTCTCGGCGTTCTGCGTGGTGCGGTTCTTGATGTTCTGGGCCTCGTCGAGCACGACGATGGAGAAGCCGCACCGCTCCCACGCGGCGACGTCGCGCCGCAGCAGCGCGTAGGAGGTGATCGCCAGGTCCGCGCCGCCGAGCGCGGCGGCGAGGGCGTCCGGGTCGAGCGCGCGCGTGGTGCGGCCGGGGCGGGCGGGGTCCTGCGCGTCGACCTCGCGCATCAGGGCCTCGCGCTCGTCGCCGTGGCAGACGAGCAGGCGCAGCCGCGGCGTGAAGCGGCGGGACTCCTCAGCCCAGTTCTCGACGAGGGAGGTCGGGCAGACGACGAGCGCCGGCATCCCGCGCGCGTCCCGGTTGAAGCGCTCCAGCGCGATCCAGGCGAGCGTCTGGACGGTCTTGCCGAGGCCCATCTCGTCGGCGAGGATGCCGGCGGCGCCGCCGCGCTCGAGGGCGCGGAGCCAGGCGACGCCGGCGCGCTGGTAGGGGCGCAGCGTCGAGCGCAGGGGCTCGGGGACGGTGGCGGGGTCGTCCGCGGAGGACGCGCCGGGCGCGTAGAGCGCGCGGACGCGCTCGGCCCACGGTTCGGAGGAGGGGTCGAGGTGGACGAGAGAGGAGGAGAGGCGCGCGAGTCGGCCGACGAAGAACGGCGCGAGCGAGGCGGAGACGCGGAACGCGCCGCCGAGCGGGGACTGGCTCGCGCCGCATTCGCGCAGCAGGTCGGAGAACTGGTCGAGCGCGGCGGGGTCGAAGAGCAGGCGGCGCGGGCCGTGCATGATCCACGGGCGGCCCTGGCGTCGCGCCTCGCCGATGTCGGCCGGGAGGACGTTGCGGGAGCGGCGCGCGGTCTGGAAGGCGTAGTCCACGTCGAACGCGCCGGGAGCGTCCGCGGGCTGGCGGACGCGGACGATCGTTGCGATGCGCTCGAGGTGCGCGGAGACGTCGGCGAAGTCGCCCTCGGGGACGAAGCGCCAGCGCGGGAGGGAGGCGAGCGCGGGGGCGGTCGTGGCGAGCAGCTCCAGCGCGGCGTCGGCGCCGCGCAGCGGCGGGAGGGCGTTGCCGCGGAGCGCCGCGGAGCTTTCGCGCGCGGCGCCGGGGCCGGCGAGGCCGTGGGAGGCGAGGATCGCGAGCGCGGCGCGCTCGGAATCGACGTTGCGGACGAAGTAGTTGTAGGGGTCGGCCGGGTCGGGGAAGGAGAAGTCCTTGGCGGGCGCGTTGGCCGGGACGGTCGTCGGCGCGCCGCCGGGCTCGGCGGCGGGGTAGACCGCGTCGAGCCGCAGCTCGACCGCGGTGTGCTCGCCGAGCGTGTCGGAGCGCAGCGGGAAGAGCGGGCCGCGGTCGTCCGCCGCGGAGGCGCGCAGCGCGAAGGAGGGCTCGGCGGGCGTCCAGGTGAAGGCGTCCGGGTCGAACCCCTCGTCGAAGCGCACGTCGAACTGCCCGCGCAGGCCCGGCAGCTCGTGCAGCAGGAAGCTGCGCGTGCCGAGGCGCGGGATGCCGATCGTGTCGAGGTAGACGCGCTGGTAGACAGGCGGGACGACCGCCGCGAGGGGGAAGAGGCGGCGGCCGTAGAGCGCCCAGGCGTACTTGCCCATCGCGAGGAGCGGCGGGTCCGTCTCCGCCTCGCAGCCCGCGGGGGCGTCCACCTGCGCCATCAGCAGGATCTCGCCCTTCTCGTGGTCGAGCGAGACGAGCAGGTGCGAGTCGAGCGCCTCGGCGCGCGGACGGACCGAGATCGGGCGCGACTCCGCCACCAGGAGCGGACGGTCCAGCGCCGCGAGGCGGTCGAAGATCCAGAGCAGGTAGGCCGGCGCGAGCACGGGCGGGCGCGTGAGGTCGCCCGAGGCGATGTCCTCCAGGACGTAGAGCAGGTTCTCGTCGTCCTTCTCCAGGCGCAGCGCGCGGCGCGTGCGCACCAGCTCCTGCACCGGCAGCAGCTGCGCGCCCTCGCCGGCGGGCTGGACGAGGACCGACGCCGGGACGCCGGGCCCCTTGCCCTCGCGGGCGAGGCGGAAGCGGGGGATCCAGTCGCGCGGCAGCTGGACGAAGAGGCGCGCCGGGAGGCCGGCCTCGTCCGTCTCGACGCTGAGGCCGCGCGCGACGTTCTCGGCGACGAGGCGGTCGTGCGCCGACTCCTCGCGGCGGGCCTCGGGCTTCGTCGCGGCGAGGGCGCGGCGGGCGAGCGTGATCGCGACGGCGAGCACGTGGAAGCAGATCGCGCCGGCCTCGGTGGCGGCGGGGCAGGGGCAGCGCGAGCGCACGCCCCAGCGCCCGGCGGGCCCGTGGCGGACGAGCGCGAAGGAGGTGGAGACGGTAGACGCGCCGACGACGACCTCGCCGGACGCGGTGCCGGCGGCGGGGTCGTAGCTGGCGCTGGTGACGAAACCCTTTTCGGCGGCGCGGAGCGCGGCGTCGAACGCCGCGGGCGCGCCCCAGGAGCGGATGTCGTCCAGCGTGGCGGGGAATGCGGGATTCATGCGGGACGAGACGCGGCGCGCGGGATAGGTGCGGCCGCGCCCGCGGCGCCGTGCGCCGCGAACGGGGCGCATTCTAGCACGTCCCGCCCGGAAAAAGCAACCGTCGCGCGAATCCGAATCGGCTTACTCTTCCGCATGGGACGCGGAACGCCCGGGGACGCCCCAGACGGCGAGCTTGCGGTGGAGGGTGCGGCGGCTGATGCCGAGGGCGTCGGCCGCGCGGGAGCGGTTGCCGCCCGCCGCCTCGAGCGCCGCGAGGATCTTGCGCTTCTCCGCCTGCGCGAGCGATTCGGTCGGGATCGGCTCGGGCGAGACGCGCGCCGCGGTCTCGGCGCCGTCGCGGATGTTCGCGGGGACGTCCTGCACCGTGAGGAGCTCTCCGCGCGAGAGGACGACCATCTTCTCGACGGTGTTGCGCAGCTCGCGGACGTTCCCCGGCCACGGGTAGGCCTGCAGCACGGCCATCGCCGCCGGCTCGAAGCCGGTGACGGTGCGGCCGTTCGCGGGCGCGAACTCCTTCACGAACCGGTCGCAGAGCATCGGGATGTCGCCCGTGCGCTCGGCCAGGGTCGGCATGCGGATGTCGACGACGTTGAGGCGGTAGAAGAGGTCCTCGCGGAAGCGTCCGGCCTTCACCTCGGCGGCGAGGTCGCGGTTGGTGGCCGCGACGACGCGAATGTCGGCCGTGAGCGTCTCGGTGCCGCCGACGCGCTCGAACTGGCGCGTCTCGAGCACGCGCAGGAGCTTGACCTGCACGGAGGCGTCGATCTCGCCGATCTCGTCGAGGAAGAGCGTGCCGCCGCTCGCGAGCTCGAAGCGGCCCTTGCGCTGGGCGATCGCGCCCGTGAAGGCGCCCTTCTCGTGGCCGAAGAGCTCGCTCTCGAGCAGCTCGCGGGAGAGCGCGGCGCAGTGGACGGCGACGAACGGCCCCGCGGCGCGCGGCGAGAGGTGGTGGATCGCCTGGGCGACGAGCTCCTTGCCGGTGCCGCTGGCGCCCTCGATGAGGACGGTCGCCTGCGTGGGCGCGGCCTGGCGGATGACATCGAAGAGCCGCTCCATCGCGGGCGAGGAGCCGACGATGTTCTCGAGGCCGTAGCGGGCGTCGAGCCGGCGCCGCAGGTCGCGGTTCTCGCGCTCCAGGTCGCGGGCGCGGAGGGCTCGCTCGAGGACGAGGTCGAGCTGGTCGAGGTTGACGGGCTTCGTGAGGAAGTTCTGCGCGCCGAGCTTCATTGCCTCGACCGCGGTCTCGACCGTCCCGTAGGCGGTGAGGAGGATGCAGACCGTGGCGGGGTGCTTCTCGCGAACCTTCCGTAGTAGCGCGAGGCCGTCCTCGCCCGGCATCCGGACGTCGGAGAGCATCACGTCGGCCGGGCGCTCGTCGAGCGCCTTGAGCGCTGCCGCCGCGGACTCCGCGAGCATGACGTCGTAGTCCCGCCGGAGCGCCCGCCCCAGTCCCTCGCGCGTGTTCTTCTCGTCGTCCACCACGAGGACAACCGGCTTGTTGGATGATTTGTCGTTCATGTCCCATATGCTACAACAACCCGTGTCGTTTTGTCAACCTTTAGTGCGCCATTCTGTCCCGATAAACCCATTTTAAAGGCGTCATTGCGCATTATAAAGGGGTCTGTCCTCTTAAAATCCAGCCGCATCGCCTCGTCGTTGGTCGAGGGCAGGGTCTGGAACCGATGGATCGTCACGGCCGGACGAAGACGTGGGGGTTGGGGAGTCCCGCCTCGGCGAGGCGGGACCAGGGGAAGAGCGGCCCGGGGTCGACCTTGCGGTCGGGCGCGACGTCGGAATGCCCGACGAACTCGACGCCGGGATGGCGCGCGGCGAGGTCGCGGCAGAGCGCGAGGACGGCGCGCATCTGTCTCTCGGGGAACGGGTCGGGCGGCCCGGCGTTGACGATCTCGACGCCGATCGAGACGCTGTTCACGTCGTCCTCGCCGCGCCACGAGCCGACGCCGGCGTGCCACGCGCGCTTGTCCTCGGCGACGAGGCGGTAGACGTCGCCGTCGCGGTCCACCACGTAGTGCGAGCTCACCTCGCGGGCGGGGTCGCGGAGGATGTCGAGCGCCTGCGCGAGCGTCTCTGTGGCGGTGTAGTGCAGCACGACGAACCTCACCTTTGCTCCCGCCGGCCGCCGCTCGCCGAAGTTCGGCGACGGCAGGTCGACGATGCGCGGGCCCAGGGCCCGCCCGACCGCGAACGCCGTCGCCCCGGCCGCGGCGATCGCGATCCCGGCGCATAGCGCCCGCCGCCCGCGCCGCGCCCGCCCGGACGTCGGGTCCGCTCTGTCGTTGGCCTCTCTCACGCCGCCGATTCTACGCGAACCCGCGAGCCATTTCAACCGGAGCGCGCGTGGGACACTCCCGGATTGCAAGCGACCGACATTCTCGCCATCGCAAGAGGAGGAGACCGGAGCCGGAGGCGGATGACCGCCGCCTGCAATTTCCCCGATCCGGATTGCAATTCCACCGTGCGTGATTTTGATGCAAATCGCATCTACAGGAGCAGTTGAAACAATGAAAATCACGCACGGTGGAATCGGCTTTGCGACCCGCGCGCCCGGATGGTCGACGGCTAGGGGGCAACGGCCGGGCGGCAGACGGCGTTCGTCGTCTCCGCGGCCAGCTGGGTTCCCCGCTCGAACGCCCGCCCCCGTGTCGCCGAAGACAGCGTCCGGACGTGGCATTCGGCGTCCGCCCGCGCCGGATTTCCCGCGCCCGCTCGAGCGCGGCGAGGAAGAACGCACCTTACGCGCGAGGCTATTCCTCCGCGCCCTCCGCGTGGCGGCGGACGGTGACCTTGACATCGTCCGGGAAGAGGGCGGAGGGGGCGTTGGTGACGGGCGGCGGGAGCAGGTGCCGGATGGTCTTGTCGGGCGGGACGAGGAGCCAGCGGCAGGTGGCGCGGATGGCGCGGGCCTCCGGCGTGGCGTCGGCGGGGAGCGGACGGAAGGCAGCCGCCGGGATCGGGGAACCATCGGCGAGGAAGGGCGCGGCGGGCGGCTCGTCCCAATGCAGGAGGAGCTTCGGGCCGCTGCGAAAGCCGGATTCGGACGCGGGGCGCACCTCCCAGCGGCGCGCGGCTCGTTCTGCGGCGGAGAGCGCCCGCCAGTCCGAGACGGAGGGGGCCCGCGGGGAATCGCACAGGGCCAGGAGAAGGCGCTCGCCGAAGAAGGCCGGCACGTCGTCCGGGTCCGCGCCCGCCTTGCGGAGCAGGTCGCGGACGGCGGGATGCGGGCAGGAGCCGGCGAGGACGCGCAGCGCGAGGACGGGAAGCGCGGCGGCGTCGCCCCCGGGGTCGCGGACGGGGAAGGTGCCGTCGGGGCGGATCGTCCGGGCGAGAAACTCGACGGCGCGGGAATACGCGTCCGAAAGGTTCTCGCCGCGGGCGTTCGAGGGCTCCGGATCGTCCAGCGCGAGGGCGAGCAGCGCGAGCGAGGTGTCGACGACCGGGTCGGCGCCGGGCCACCAGCCGCCCGGGCCGCCGCCGCGCTTCGAGGGCGTCTGCCGCGCGAGAAGCCAGCGGCGGGCGCAGTCCCGGGCGGAGGAGGCGGCGCCGGGGCTGCGCAACGGCCCGCCCCGCGGCTCGTCGAAGACCGCCGGAGGCGCGTCGAGGCGGGATTTCGCGAGCGCGTCCGCAGCGGCGAGCGTTTCGGCGGACGGCGGGAGGCGGCGCGTCACGCCCATCGCGCCGGGGACGAGCAGCGAGGCCGCGGTGCAAAGGACGTCCCGGCCGGAGTCGTTCTCGTCGGACACGATGACCACGCACGGCGGGAGCCGGATCCACGGGATGCCGGGCAGGAGGCGCGCGAGGTCGCCGTAGTCCGGCGCGGACATCCAGAAGCCGGTCGGGCGGCCATTCGCCGGCAACCTCTGAACGAGCGCGCGGGCGCGCTCCCGCTGGATGTCGACGAAGGCGCGGGCGAAGGCCGGGTGTTCGGAGAGGAGATAGAGCTCCCGGAGGAAATCGGGCGGCTCGTTCGTCCCGAACGTCGCGCGCGCGGCGGCGTCCGCCTCCTTCTTGAAAAGCGGGTTGCCGGTCGCCCACGCGGCGGCGAAGAGCGCGTGGACGGGGGCCTCCGCGTCGGCCCGCGACCGGGCCCCGGCGGGGGCGAACGAGCCGTCCAGAAGCCGCCTTCCGAGGAGGAAGCGGACGCCCCGGTCGACCGGCTCGGCCCATCCCTCGTAGGGACATTGGTTGTAGCAAAGCGCGAGCAGGGCCCACGCCGTCGTCGTCTCCCGCGGCTCGCCGGGCCAGGAACCGTCCTCGCGCTGCCGGAACACGAGGTACCGCGCCGCCATTTCGGCCGCCTCAAACGTCCGGAGCGGCCCCGGCAAGACCTCGCCTTCCTCCGGCGGCTCCGGCACCGCGTCGGGCGCATCCGTGGCGGGGTCCTGCGCGAGGGCGGGAAGGGCGAGGCCGAGGAAGGACAGCAGGGCCAGCCGCGCACAGAGCGCGCGACCGGGCGGCGGAAGGGAGAGGATTCGTTTCATCGTCGGGGTCTCCGTCGCATTATACGATTCTCGCGGGGCGATTTCTTAGAGGCGATCCGCGACGGGCGCCCCCGGCGCTACCAGGGCTTCTCCGAGCCGTTGTCCAGGGAGAAGACGGACACGGAGCGGAGGCCGGAGTCGGCGAGGAGGTCGAGGACGCGGACGAGGCAGCCGTGCGGCGCGGTGTCGGTGCAGTTGACGACGACGTTCTGGTTTCGGTTGACCTTCGCCATCTGCGCGGCGACGCCGCGGAGCTGGTCGAGCGTCACCGTGCGCCGGTTCTGGTCGTTGCCGAAGAAGTAGGCGCCCAGCCCCGGACGCGAGGGGAATCCCTTGATCGTGATCGCCGCGGGCGGGTCCTGCACCTCGCGCGATTCCTGCGCGGCGGGCCGGAGCGCGTCGAACTGCGACAGGATGTCGGGCTGGTTGAGCGTGACGATGAAGAAGATCAGGAGCTGGAACACGACGTCGATCATCGGCGTCATCTCCAGCGTCGCCTCTTCGCCCTTGTTTTTGCCTTTCTTGTTTTCGTCGGCCATGTCGGACCTCCTTTCCCTATGTCTCGTTGTGGCGCCGCCCGCGGCGGAAATGAACCCGGGCCGTCCGGTCCGGCTCGTCCCGGCCGCGTTCTCCGCCGAATCCGATGTCGTCGAATCCTCCCGGGCCCGGCGGCGGCGGCGCGGGAAGCTCGAGGTAGACGCCGGGGGCGAGGCGGCGAAGGTCGGGGACGGTGCAGTCCGGGTTGCGGAAGAGGTGGAGGACGGCGTTGGTGGCGCCGCCGTCGCCGAACCAGAGCAGCAGGGTCTCGAGATGGTCGTTCGCGTCGGTTTCCATCCCTCCGTACATCTGGGCGTCGAAGTCGAAGAAGCGCGTGCTGAACGAGAGGGCGCAGAGGACCGCGTCGAGCCGCGGATAGGAGACGCCGTAGAGGCTCCGGATTTGATGCCCCGGGGTGTTCGGCCAGCCGCCGCGGACAATCTCGCGCGCGTCGTATTCGTCGACCTGGCGGAAGGCGTCGGCGCGGAGTTCGGACGCGGCGGCCTCGTCGGGCAGCGCCTCGGCGAGGCGGCGTTCGAGGGCGGGGAAGTCGATCCGCGGGCGGAGGAGCTCCGCCGCGGGACGGAACGGGGCGGGCGGCCGCCATTCGGTCCAGCGGTTCCTTGCGACGAGGCTCCGTCCGGCGATCGTGGAGACCTTGACCCCGCAGTACCGCGTCTCGCGGTCGAGGAAGACGCGCACGTCGACCCAAAGGTCGATGCCGCGGCTTTCCGCCGGAGGTTCGCGCTCCGGGTCGGGGGCCGGAACGAACTTCCCCTTGGCGCGCAGGTCGATCCAGTAGGCCGCGTCCTCGTAGCCGCCTTCCCGGAACCACACGCCGGCCGGCACGACGGAATAGCCCTGTATCAAATCGCCGACGTCCGGCCGGCCGTCGATCGGCTTCGGGCGGGAGAAACGCATGTGGCTCCGGGAGAGGCCCCGGCGCATCTCCTCCCAGGAATCGCCGGGGCGCCACGCGCAGAGCCGGTCGTAGAGGACGGCTTCGTCGCCCGGCGGCAGGACGGCTTCGAGGATCAGGAACCGCGCGACGACGGACGTGAGGAGGACGGCCGCGAGGATTCGGACGGAACGGCGGAGGAGGGGCTTGTTCATCGGTCGTGGAGGGGGCTATTCGTCGGAGCCGAGGTGCCACCAGCGGGGGTGCTTCTCGCCGGAGGGGAGGCGGATGCGGGCGGGGGCGCGGCCGACGTCGGTGCGGCGGAAGCGGCCGGGGCCGCGCTCGAGCGCTTCGCGCGCGGCGCGGGCCTTCTCGCGGGCGCGGCGCGCCTCGCGGCGGCGGGCGATCGGGATGCCGACCGCGGCGGCGAGCAGGCCGGCGGGAACGGCGGCGGCCATCCCGAGCGGGATGAGCCCGCGCCAGTCGGTCGCGGAGGCGGCGATCTCCGGCGCACCCGCGGCCATCGCGGCGAGGAACGTCGCCGCCGCGCCGAGCGCGAAGAGCAGCACGGCGGCGCCGAGGCGCCGGGTCCGGCGCCCGGCGGCGTCGCGCGCGATGGTCGCGAGGAGGCGCGGCGCCCAGTCGTCCGGCTTCGGCGGGGGGGCGGGGGGCGTGGCGGAATCGAGCGCGGCGCGGAGGGCCGCGGCGAGGCGCTTCTCGGCCTCGTCGCGCGCGAGGGCGCGGCGGGCGGCGGCGAGACGGGTTTCGGCGGAGGCTTCGGCGTTCATCGGGGCTCCTTTCCGAAGAGGGGTTCGAGGGCGGCGCGCAGAAGCGCGCGGGCGCGGGCGAGGCGGAACTTCGCGGTGCCGAGCGGGACGCCGAGTGCGACGGCGGTCTCCTCGAGCGAGAGCTCCTCCCAGTAGCGCAGCAGGACGGCGTCGCGGTAGTGGACGGGCAGGCGCGAGACGGCGGCGGCGACGGTCTCCGCGTCGGTCCGCGCGACGAGCGCGGCAAGGGGGCCGGGATCGTCGCCGGGGAGCGCGTCGAGGTCCTCCGGCGGGGCGTCGGCCTCGGCGCGGACGCCGGCGCGGCGCAGGTCGGAGCGGCGGAGGCTCGCGAGGATGGCGCAGAGCCAGGGATGGAGCGCGGCTCCGCGGAGCTGCCCGATGCGCTCGACGGCGCGGGCGAAGGCGCGCAGGCAGAGGTCGTCGGCCGCGGCGTCGTCGCCGTCGCAGAACCGCAGCGCGAGCGCGCGGAGGCGCGGCCCGTGCTCGGCGAGCAGCCGGCGGGCGCCCTCCTCTGGGCGGATTCGGAGTTCTTCGGCGAGGTCCATCGGGGCGTTCGGGGGCGCGGGGATTTCGCGCCCTCCATTCTACTAGACGCGGCGAAGGACGAAAAGGGTTGCACCTTCGCGAAAAAAGCAATCCGGCGGCGTGGCGGGGTGGTCACCCCGCCACGCCGTCGAAACCGCTGGCTCCGTTTCCGATTCCACCGTGCGTGATTTTGGTGCAAATCGCATCTATGGGAGCGGATAAAACAATGAAAATCACGCACGGTGGAATTGCGTGTGGAACGGGCGGGCCGCCCGTTCTCCCCGGGGGCGTCCTCCGCCGACGGGCGCCTATGGGCGGTACTTCGCCTTGATCTCGGGAAGGGCCCGTTCGAGGGCGGCGACGCGGAAGGCGTCGGAGGGATGGGAGGAGAGCAGCTCCGGGGTCCCGCCGGAGCCGGCGGGACCCCGCGTAGCCGACCGCCTGCGCGCCGGCCGCCGCCAGCAGCTGCTGGCTCATCCGCTCGTTGGCGTGCTTGGCGACGGCGTGCGCGACCTCGTGGCCGAGGACGACCGCGAGCTCGTCGTCCGACGCCACGAGCGCCATCAGCCCCGTGTAGACGACGATCTTGCCGCCGGGCATGCAGAAGGCGTTGATCTCCTTGTCCTGGACGAGGTTGAACTCCCAGGCTTTTCATGCCGCGAATTCTACCATCCCGCCGTCTCCGCGGCAAACCGCCCGGCATTCGTCGAGCGCGGGAATGGCGCGGAAAAAGGCGGTGTGGTAGACTCTCCGGCATGGAAAGTACAGGGTCGATCGTTCGCGGGCGGCTGGCACCGAGCCCGACCGGGGCGCTGCATCTGGGCAACGCACGGTCGTTCCTGCTGGCCTGGCTCTCGGTGCGGTCGCGCGGCGGGTCGATCGTCCTGCGGATCGAGGACCTCGATCATCCGAAGGTGAAGCCCGGCGCCGCGGCGGGAATCCTCGAGGACCTGCGCTGGCTCGGACTTGACTGGGACGAGGGCCCCGACGTCGGCGGCCCGTGCGGCCCCTACGTCCAGTCGCAGCGCCGCGCGCGCTACCGCGAGGCGCTCGCGGCCCTGCGCGCGAAGGGGCTCGCCTATCCGTGCGTCTGTTCGCGCCGCGATGTGGCGGAGGCGCAGTCCGCGCCGCATGGGCGCGACCCGCATTCGCTCGCCTACGACGGGCGCTGCCGTGGCCGCTTCGCCTCATGGGAGGAGGCGTGCGCGGCGCTTCCGCCGGGGCGCCTGCCCGTCTGGCGCTTCCGTGCCGCGCCCGGTATCTCCGCCTTCGACGACGCCTTCCTCGGCCGCCGCGAGCTCGACCTTGCCGGCGAGCTCGGAGACTTCGCCTTCGCGCGCGACCCCGACGGCGCCGGCTACCAGCTCGCGTGCGCGGTCGACGACGCCGCGATGGGGATCACGGAGGTGCTCCGCGGCGACGACCTCGTCGACGCGACGCATTGCCAGCTCGCGCTGCAGGCCGCGCTCGGCCTCCCGCGCCCGCGCTATGTCCACGTCCCGCTCGTCGTCGCGGAGGACGGCCGCCGCCTCGCCAAGCGCCACGGCGACACGCGCCTCGCGTCGCTCCGCGCGGCGGGCGTCCCGGCCGCGCGCGTCGTCGGCCTGCTCGCCTGGTGGAGCGGCCTCGCCCCCTTCGGCGCCGAATGCTCTCCCGCCGACCTGCTGGCGGACTTCTCCCTCTCCCGCGTCCCCCGCGCCCCCGCCGTCCTCGACGCCCGCGTCCGCGCCCTGCTCGGCCTTTAGCGCTCTCCGCCGTCGTTCGGCAGGGGAACGCCGTCGACTATTTCAAAGACGGCTTCGCGGAAGGGAACGGCGAATCCGATGCCCGCCTGGCCCCAACGGACGGTCGTCCTCAGGACGATGCGGTCGGCTTCGATCGCATCGCGGCCGACGGGGACGCGGAAGACGAACTCGCCGGGCGGCCCGGGAAGGTATCTGTGCCGAAAATACGACCAGGAAAGCTTCTGCAGGACGGGGAACCAGCCCGGCTGCCCGGCGACCGGGCCGAACGGCGTTTCCGGGAGTACCGTCTCGAAGCCGTTCTCCGTGCGGTTCTCCGCCCGGACGGTCGTCCGGATCGCGCGGGCGCCGGTTCCGTCGGCGAAGGTCTCGACGCGGCCGGTGTAGTTCGTTGCGGCGACCGTCACGACGAGTTCGCCCGCCGACCGGTCGCGCTCGATCCGGCATTCGGGCGGAGAATGGTACTCGTATCCGGATTCTTTCGCGGCGGGGTCGGCGCGAATGCCGCGGAGACGGACGAGTTTCCCGGTCGGGGCGAACCGCGCGGCGTCGAGGGAGAACCGCAGCGGTTCCCCGCCGGACGGAGGCAGGCGGCGGAAGAGCGCGGAGTCGCGCAGGCCGTCGATCACCGCGCGCGACGGTGCGGCGGGGTCGGGAAGCGGTTCGACGACGCACGCGGGAATGCCCCGTCCGTCGACCTCGACGATCCAGTCGCCTCCCCCGTCCGGGGCGCGGACTTCGCAGCGGACCGGCTCTCCGTCGGCACCGCCCTCGGCCGCGAAGACAGGATCGCCGTCCGGCTCTTCCGGTTCTTCGAAGGGGCAGTCGCGTTCCGAACGGGCAAAGACGAGCCACGTCCCGTCAAGCGGGATTTCGCGCGCCGGTCCGCCTCCGCGCGGAACGGCGCGCAGAACCAGTTCGGCGGCGTCCGAGGCCCGGAGTCCGGCTCGTCCGTCGACCGCGGACACGGCGACTTCGACCGAGTTCGTCCCGGAACCGAGCACGACCCGCGGAACCTCGCCGACGAAGGACGTGTCGGAATCGTTGCGAACGTCGATGGTCTGTCCGTTCACGGAAACCGCGGCGATGCCGTGGATCGGGCCGAGGCGGAGTTCGAACCGCTCCGCGCCCGCGAACACGGCCTCGTCCAGTTCGAATCCGCGGAACCATCCGGCTGACTTCCCCGCGCCGTCCGGAAGTTCCGCGTCCGGCGCGAGGGGAAGGACGACCGGCGTCCACGACGGGTCCGGCGGCTCGGCGAAACCGGATTCGCGCACCAGGACGTTCGTTTCCCAGTTCCAACGCGATTTCGTTTCCGGCCAGAGGACGTGACCCCACACGGAGAACTCGAAATACCGGCGCTCGAGACGGCAACCGTCGGACGAAATTTCCATCATTTCCCTGAAGAAATCCGGTTGCGGGACGATCCAGCGCAGCGGCGCCGTGTCCGGTCCCGGAAGGAAAAGACGGTAGAATTCAGGATCGTAATGTTGCCATTGGAATTCCCCAATTTGGGCTCCCGAGGACCACCCTCCGAAAAACAAACCGTGGTATTCGTCGCCCGGACCGATCTTCGCATCGACCTGGGCGTTCATTCCGACCACGCCTGTCCGCCTGTCCCGGTGGACGAACGCAAGGATGGGACGATCTCCGCCGATGCGGACGGATGCGACGAGGTTCGTTCCTTCGATGCGCGCGTCAAGAAGGAGCGGCGGCGGGTCGGGCGCGTTGGGGGAGAGTTCGGGCTCGACGTGGCGGTGGTGTCGGTGCGCCTTTGCTTCGTCCCGCGGCGGAGGCGCGGGGTCGGACGGCGTCACGGTCCCTTCCGCGAGCCGCGCGACGATTTCGTCCATCGAGCGGCACGCGAGAAGGACGTCGCGCCGGACGACGGACACCGTCGGGACGGGCGGCGCGGAACCGTCCGCCGGCATCGGGATCTCCCAGTCGCAGAAGGGATGGTCGCAGCACGCGACGCCTCCGTCCCCGGGCATCGGATCCATCATCCGCAGATAGCCTTCTTCGAACGGAACACCCGGACCGCCGGGTTCCGCCCGGACGCGCGCCGGACGGAACTCCGCGTCGCAGAACAGGAAGAGGTCCTCGTCGGACACGTTGACGAGGGTCGCGCGCGCGGCGCCTTCGCCCTCCTTCGGCAGCCGGACGTGGATGCAAACGCCCGGAGCCGCGAAGTGGGCGGGATCGGAAAGCCTGCCGTCCGCGGCGACGGTCTCCGCCTCGAAGGGACGGGAGAGGAACAGCCCGCCTTCGTCGCGGAACGAGACCGGAACCCGGACCTCGACGCGCTCCGACGACAAACGTTCGCCCGGCTCCAGGTCGCGGATCGGGAACGTGAGCGGTTCCTCGCCGCCGGGACGGAGGACGCGCTCCCGGACTGAACGGCGCGGCTCCTGCGGTTCGGGCCCGAACGGATGGTTCCGCAACCAGGCGACGGCCTCGGTCTGCCACCAGCGGCGCGTTTCCGCCGTCACGAACGAGCGAAGGAGCGTCTCTCCTTCCGGAGCGTTGGACGTTTCGACCAGAAGCGGAAACGGATTGGGATTGGAAAGGGAAACGAGAAGACCTTCGGAATCGCGCCGGACCGCGCATTCGGGGGGAAGGATCTCCGCCGCGCGAGCGGAAGGGGAACCGGCGTCTCCGCGGCCTTCCAGCCCGCGGATGCGGAGCAGGCCGCCCGTCGGCGCGAGTGTGTCCGCGGAGAACCAAGTCTCCGCGGAAACGTCCGGCCCCGGGAGGCGCAGCATCCATTCCGCGTCGCCGGGAAGGGCGTCGAGGCGGACGAGTTCCGCGCGCGACGGCGCGGCGGGGTCGTCGAGCGGGACGACGTCGAAGGCCGGACGGCCGCTTGCGTCCGCGACGAGGAGCGCGACCGCGGCCGGCTCCCGCTCCTTCTCCGCCCGCCACCACGCCTCAAGCGCGCGGGCGGCGGGATTGTCCGGCGACGGCTTCGGCGGCGACGGCACCAGGTTCGGGTTCGGCTCGCCCAGGAACGGATTGGGCGGATCGTCCTCCCCAGTCGCGCCGTCGCCGGCGTCCGCCCAGCCTTCGACGCCCAATTCGGCGAGCTTGGCGCGGGCGAATTCGTCGGCTGTCATCTCCTCGTTCAGCGCGCGCGCGAAGATCATACCCACCGGAATCGGATATCCCTCTTGTTCGGACAGTACGCGGCTGAGTTCCGCGACGGATTCGGGAATCGCCGGCGCGTTCGTGGCGGGGTCCTCCGCCCGCGACGGCGCAGCAGCGAGGGCGAGGAGGGTTAGAAGAAGGGGGAGGCATTTCATCGCGAGAGATTCCGGGGGATGGACGGAGGATTCCACCCCGTTATACGATTCTCGCGGGGCGGTTTCTTAGGGCGTTCCGATTTTGGGGCACGAACGCAGCGCTGGGCGACGGCCGATGCGCGGCGGACGGAGGCGCGTATGCGCCCCGTTCGCCGCGCGAAGCCGCGATTCAGACGCGCAGCGGCATGATGACGTAGAGGAACGTCGTGTCGTCCTTGATGAGGCCGGGGGACGAGGAGTTGTTCAGCTCGATCGTCACCTCGTCGCTCGTCAGGTTGCGCAGCGGCTCCAGGACGTATTCCGGGTTGAAGATCGTCGTGAGCGCCGGGCCGTCGTACTTCACGGTCACGGTGTCCGTCGCCTCGTCCACGTCCGGCGCGGTGACCTGGACGGTGAGCAGGTTGTTCTCGAAGACGAGCCGCATCGCGTTTGTGGTCGGTGTCGTGGAGACGTTGATGCGGCGCAGCGTCGCGATGAGCTCCTCGCGGTTCACGCGGATCTTGTTGTCGCAGTCGCTGAAGACCACCTGCTTGTAGTTCGGGTAGACGCCGTTGAGCAGCTTGGAGCTGAAGAACATCTCGCCGAACTCGAAGATGACCTGCGTGTCCTTGAGCGTCACCTTGAGCGGGCCCTCGTCGCCGAGCGAGCGGAGCAGCTCCGCGACGGTGCGCGGGGCGAGGACGACGTCCTTGGCGTTCTCCGGCGGAAACTCCGCCTCGGCCCAGCACAGCGCCAGGCGGCGGCCGTCGGTCGCGACGCAGGTGAGGCGCCCCTCGGCGAACGAGAGCAGCAGGCCCGTGAGCACCGGGCGCGCGGCGTCGTCCGTCGCGGCCGCGTAGGAGGTCTTGCGGAGCATCTCCTTCACGACGCCCTGGTCGAGCTGGAACGAGAGCCCGTCCTCCGCGCTCGGGATCTTCGGGAACTCGCGTGCGGCGATGCCCGTGATCTTGGAGCGGTAGGAGCCGCACGTCATGCGGACGGCGTCGGCCTGCTTCGGGTCGGACGCGATCTCGACGATCTGGTCGGAGAGCTCGCGGACGATCGACGTGAGGCGCTTCACCGGGAGCGTGATCTCGCCCGGCTCGAGCACCTCGGCCTTGCACGTGTAGCGCTTCGTGATCGTGAAGTCCGTCGTCGTGAACGACAGGTTCTCCCCCTCGGCCGAGACGAGGACGTTGGAGAGCACCGGCAGCGTGACGCGCGCCCCGACGACGCCTTGCACGGCGTTGAGGGCCTCGAGCAGGTTCGACTTGTGGAGCTTGAACTTCATGGCTTGTTCACACGGCTCTTCTGGAAGAGTCTCTTTTGTGTTGTTGAAAAGGAGTCGTAGCAGAGGGGCGGAGGACTGTCGAAGACCCGCTTATCTCGTTGGAAGAATGAGAGTTGTGCTGTCGACAACATGTTTGGATCGGTTCGATGTTCGGTCGGTTCGCGGCGGGTTGTCGACAGGGGCGGCCGGGATCGACAGGTTGCGAACCGTTTGTTCCGGCTTGTCGACAGGGTTTTCGACACCCGCCGCGCCGCCGTCCCGCGTGGCTCTCAACGGCGCGCTATGATGCCCGAATCCCCACCCGATGTCAAGCACGGAATCGCGCGCGCGAAGCCGGCCGGGAGCACGCGGGGCACTCGTTTACCTACCCTTCGCGTGGTGGGGTCCGCACCCCGCCACGCGCGGCCTGCCTCGCGATCGCCACGGATAGCACGGCGATGTCGGCCGGGGTAACGCCGGGAACGCGCGCCGCCTGGCCGAGGTTGCGCGGACGGATGCGGGAGAGCTTCTCCCGCGACTCGAACCGCAGGGCGCCGAGTCCGTGGTAGTCGAAGCCGTCGGGGATCCGCATCCCTTCCTGCCGCCGGAGCTGCGCCGCGCGGCGCTCCTCCATCTCGATGTAGCCCCGGTAGAGGATCGAGAGTTCAATCTCCCGGACGATGTCCGGCGGAAGGTCGGCGCGCGCGCCGGGCAGCCGGAGGTAGCCGCCTCCGGCCTGGCACAGCCGGGCGGAAAGGGTGACGCCGCCTTCTCGTTCCGTGTTAAGTCGTTGAATTTCCAATCTGATAATGTCAATATCGGCTGCGGTTCGGTCAAGAAAGGCCGGGTCGGCGAGCCCGATGGCGCGGGCGCGGTCGAGCAGACGGAACCGGGCGGCGTCCTGCCGCAGCAACAGGCGGTGTTCGGCGCGCGAGGTGAACATCCGATAGGGCTCGTCGGTGCCCTTGGTGACGAGGTCGTCGACGAGGACGCCCAGATACGCCTCGTCGCGCCCGAAGACGACGGGCTCCTCGTCCCGGAGCGATCGCGCGGCGTTCACGCCGGCAAGGAGCCCCTGCGCGGCCGCCTCCTCGTAGCCCGTCGTGCCGTTCACCTGCCCGGCCAGGTAGAGCCCGTGCAGCTTCTTACTCTCGAGCGAGAAGTCCAGGTCCCGCGGGTCGTAGAAGTCGTATTCGATCGCATAGGCATAGGCGGCGAAGCGGGTGCGCTCGAGCCCCGGGATGCTGTGGACCATCTCCTCCTGGACGTCGCGCGGCAGGCTCGAGGAGAGGCCGTTCGGATAGACGAGATTGCGGGTCGGGTCGGCCGACTCGGGCTCGAGGAACACGTGGTGCTCGGAGCGGTCCGCGAACTTCACCACCTTGTCCTCGAACGACGGGCAGTATCGCGGCCCCGTCCCGACGATGTCCCCGCCGTAGAGCGCGGAATCGGGGAGATGCTCGCGTACGATGCGGCACGTCTCCTCCGTCGTGTGCGTGACGAAGCAGGGCAGCTCCCCGCGCGGGAAGGCGGCTCCTTCCCCCGCCGTTTGTTCCACGTGGAACACTTCGTCTTCGCCCATCGGTGCGGCGGCTGTGCCGCCGCACCCACGCGCGTCCCAGGCGCGTCCACTGGCCGCGCCGTGGGACGTAGCCACAATTTGGAACAGCCGGTCGGGTTCGTGCGCGGCCGCCCACGAAAAGAACGGCACGGGATCCCTCTCGCCGTCCTGTCTCGTGCAGCGGTCGTAGTCGACGGACTCCGGGACGAGCCGTGGCGGGGTGCCGGTCTTGAGACGTTCCACGTGGAACATCATTCCGCGGAGCTGGTCGGCGAGCGGGTTGGAGGGCGGCTGGCCGTTGCCCCCGCCGGGTATCCTTTCGTGCCCGATATGGATCGTGCCGCGAAGGAACGTCCCGGCCGTGAGGATGACGCGCCGGGCGGACACTTCGCCGGACCGCGCCAGCGCGGCGCCCGCGACGCGATCGCCGCGGAGGAGGAGCGCGACGACCTCGTCCTCGACGACCGTGAGATTTGGAGTCCGCTCCAGGACGGCCCGCATCCGATCGGAGTAGACGTATTTGTCGCACTGGGCGCGGTTCGCGCGGACAGCGGGGCCGCGTCGGGTGTTGAGGACGCGGAACTGGAGCCCGGCGAAGTCGGCGTTTCGGGCCATCTCGCCGCCGAGGGCGTCGATCTCGAAGACGAGGTGGGACTTGGCGATGCCGCCGATCGAGGGATTGCACGGCATCCCCGCGACCTTGTCGAGCCGGAGCGTGGAGAGGAGCGTCCGCGCGCCGAGCCGCGCGGCGGCGAGCGCCGCCTCGCACCCGGCGTGTCCGCCCCCCACGACGAGGACGTCGAAATCTGGATTGCCGTCGTTCACGGAAACGGGGCGGGATTCTACGTTTCTCCCGTTCCAACGCAAGCAAAATTTGGCGCCCCTCGCTCGCCCGGCCGCGCCGCGGCCGGGCGGCGACGGTCGTTTTCTTGCTTCGCTCGGCACTTTTCCCCTTCGGTCTTCCGTGCGCGCTTTGTCGATGTCATCGGCATCGTCGATTTCGTCGAGCAGCCGGCCGTCGGAAATCGGCCGTCGAACGTCGCCGTTCTTTCCGCGTGACATCCGTGGCGGGGTCTGCTATCATCCGCGTTGTTGTGACACGCCGATTAGAAGGATAACGAAATGAACGAAGAAGAGAAAACAGTCCTTGAGCTCCTCAAGCAAACGACCAAAGAGGGCTACGAGAAGATGAGCGCGGAAGAGAAACGCGCTTTCGGCGAAAAGACCCGGATGCGCGAGCATCCGATCTATGTCGCTGGCTGCCTACGCATGTGGCATAACAATCTGCTGACCTTCACAGACGAGGAAGCGATCGACTCGTGGAAACTGTATTGTGTGAATGGCGCATGGGATTAAAGGTTTTTTCAAATGCAAATATCACTTGACGACATCATCCGCGATTCTCTTGTTTCGTTCGCGAAAGAGGCACTTGCTGGCGAATGGACGGGTCGTCGCGAGCGCGAAGCCGTCAGTTTGTATGCATTCGGGTTTCTACTGAAGCAAGTCCGGCCCGTCGGCATTCTCCACGACCCCGCCCAAATCGGAATTGAGTTTCCCGTTCCGCAAGTTCCCGGAACTGCCGAAACGAACGGCGGCGGCCGTCACCGGGAAAAGTCGCAAGTCTGCAAAGATCTCGTGATTTGGCCCCGGCCGGCGATGACTTGTTGGGACGTAGCCGGCAATCCTACCATTTCTCCCCTTGCTGTTCTCGAATGGAAATTCGGCATAGAAAAGACAAGCCGTCACAATTTGGAGTGGCTCAAAGCGTTCTCGAAGAACCGTCCGGAATTCACTGGCTTTGCCATATCCGCCAATCGCCCAGGTGCGGCGTTTCTGCTGCGCGCCGTCCGCGTATCCAAAGGCGAAGCTGACTTCGACTGGCTTACACTGTAGCATCCCGGCCGTGGTTGGGTGTTCCACGTGGAACATTCGGCGGCCAGCGCACGGCATGCCGTGCGCAGAGCCGGGTTTGCAAGGTGGGGTGTTCCACGTGGAACATCCTACGGACGTTGCGCTCGCGCGGCCGTCCAACACCGGCCGGCGCGCGGTAACGCGCACCGAGCAGAACTTGCAAGGCGGTGAGTTCCACGTGGAACATCCGGAGGTCGCCGCGCGAGCGCGGCCACTCAACGCCCGGCCGGCGCGCGGCAACGCGCGCCGAGCCGGGCTTGCATAGGGAGAGGACTACCATTGCTCTTCCGAGCGGCGGACGGCGGGACGCGGGGGAAGCGTGGCGAGGAGTTCGGAGACGGTGCCGGGGAGGCCCGGGAGGCGCAGGGTTGGGCGGATTTCGGCGAGGGGGGCGCAGACGAAGCGGCGCGAGGCGATCTGCGGGTGCGGCAGATGCAGGTGGGGTTCGTCGCGGACGGCGTCGCCGCAGTAGAGCAGGTCGACGTCTATTGAACGCGGGTGGTGGTAGCCGGTGCGGACGCGGCCGAGCTCGTCCTCGACGGCGTGGCAGCGGGCGCTCCAGGCGTCGAGCGGGAGCGAGACCTCGAACGCGGCGACGGCGTTGAGGTAGTCCTGGCCGGCGAACTCGGGCGGGACGTCGACGGGCTCGGTCTCGTAGACGGCCGAACGCGCCAGGAGGCGCACGCCGGGCGTCGCGGCGAGGAGGCGTACGGCGCGGCGGAGGTTCTCCGCGCGGTCGCCGAGGTTGCTGCCGAGCGAGACGCCGGCCTCGAACGTGGCGTTCATCCCTACGACGCTCCCCGGACGCCGGCAGCCGAATGGAGACCGAGAAAAGCGCAGCGGTCGAGCAGCGTTTCGGCATGGCGCCGGACGCGCGGCGGCAGACACCCCGCCACGCGGCGGAGGAACCGGTCGTCGCCGAGCGCGCCGCCGTGCAGGAACCCTGCCACGCGGCTCCGCAGCAGCGCCCGCAGCGAACCGGCGCGGACGGGACGGCCGCGGTCGTCCGTCTCGACGACATCATCGGACGGGGAGGCGATGGCAAGGCGCTCGACTGCCACAGGGCCATCCTCGCTCCGGCGGGGCGAGCCCTCCGGGCGAGCCGCGCTCTCCGGAACGCTTCCGGCAATCGTTCGAGCACAGGCCTCCCGGCACTCCTCCCAGGTGAACGACGCGGCGCCGTAGGCTCGCGAAACCATGCTCGCGAGTCCCTCCCGCGCCCGCTCGTCGCCCCCGCAGCCGGCGCCGTAGCCCGTCCAACGGGACTCCTCCGGACGCTCGACCATCGCGGCGCGGACGGGATTGAGGTGGACGTATCCCGCCACGGTCATCAGCGCGCGGAAGGAGCCCTCAAGAAGGATGCTCTTGAAGCGGCCTTCCCAGATTGTGCCGGTGTTCTCGTGGCGCCTGTTGTAGTCCTGCGTATAGGCCTCCTTGAACGTCTTGCAGAACTGGGAGAGGTCGTACATCCGGGCGCGCATCCGGGCCTTCTCGTCCTCGACCCGCCAATCCTGCTTCTTCTGCGACCATTTCTCCCATTTTTCAAGGATTGCGGCATATTTGCCGGGCCCGTACCAGGCGAGCATCCTCCGCTCCAGCTCCTTGTTCGAAACCTCCTTCTTCCGAGGCACGCGAACCAGCAGATGGAAATGGTTGGACATCACCGCGAACGTATAGAGCTCTACCCCCGAGAACGTTGCCGCCCCGCGAATCATTCCTAGCAGGATTGCCTTTTCTGTCTCGTCGATGAGAAACCGCTTTCCCCCAATCCGGCTCACCACGTGGTAGAACCCTTCTCCGTCCACCTTGACCCTTGGCCGCCTCATTCCGCGCTCCTGTTCTTGAATTTGTCGTTTTCGCTTCGCACGAGCATCAATCTACTATATTCGCAACGTCATTGCAAGAACTTTTTAAGGGGACAGACCCCTTTAATTGATCTTTCAGCGGACATGGCAATGGCGGGTTGATGGGCGGGCGGAGGAGTGGTAGACTCACGGGCATGTCCGACCGAGACATGCACAGAACCTGCCTCCAAGGGTCCCGCGCCGACGGACGCCTCCGTGGCCGTCGGAACGCATCCGCCGCTGGCATGCTGGCGCGATCTCAATCGACCAGCCGGATCCCGCTCTTCGTCGGCATCCTCTTCACCGTCGTCGGCGCGGCCCTCGCCGCGTTCGCCTCGTCGTTCGTCGTGCGTACGATCGAGGCCCGCTCCTGGACGCCGGTCGAGGCGACGGTCCTGCGCAGCGAGGTCGTGCGCGGGACGTCGCATACGAAGCACGGCACGAGGACGACCTTCCGCCCCTATGTCGCCTACGCCTACGAGGTCGGCGGCGCGCGCTTCGAGGGCGACCGCTACGACATGGCGCGGTTTTCCACGGGCGATCCGGGCCCCGCCCGGCGCGCCGTGGAGGAGCATCCCGCCGGCTCGCGCGCAACGGTCTGGGTCGATCCGGCCGATCCCTCGAGCAGCGTCTTCTCCGACCCCAACGGACCGATTCCGGCCGCCCAGTGGGCCTTCGTCGCCTTCTCTCTCGTCTTCCTCGGGATCGGCCTCGGGGCGCTCGTCTCCTCGCTGCGCGACAGGCGCCTCGCCGGCGCGCCGATCCCTCCCGGACCGCCCGTCCTGAGCAACGACCGCCGCGGGCAGTTCGTCCGGGGGCTCGTCTTCACCGCCGTCTGGAACGGGTTCCTCGCGCTCGTCTTCTTCCTCGTCCGATCGTCCGGGAGCGGCCCGGTCAACCCGATTCTCTTCGTCTTCCTCGGCGTCTTCGGGCTCGTCGGGCTCGTCCTCGTCGGCGCCACGCTGCGCGCCGGCGCCAAGCTCTTCGCGCCCCGCCTGGAGCTGACCTGCGGGCGCGGCTTCCTCCCGCGCGGCGGCGAGGCGCTCGTCGTCTACCGGCTCCTCGGCGGCCGGCCGGGCGACGTCGTCGGCGCGCGGATCGAGCTCGTCGCCCAGCGCTTCAAGACCGTCCGGCAGGGGAAGAACACCTACCTGCGCCCCGTCGACCTCAGCCGCGAAACGGTCTTCGAGACCGACTCCTTCCGTACCCTTGCGCGCGGCGACTTCCACGTCTCGGTCCCCGGCGACGCGCCCGCCTCCTCGCGCGGCCCCGAACCCGTCCGCTGGCACTTCGCCGTCGAGCTCGCCCGGCCGGCGCGCAAGCCGCTTCGCGACGAATACTCCGTCGTTGTGCGCTGAAAAATCAGCAGTTTCCGACGAGGACGCGGCGGAGGAGGCGGCGGGCGACGTCGGCCAGGCGCCGGACGGTCGCGACGGGCGTCGGCTCGGCCTCGAGGAAGCGCCAGCGCGGGAAAAAGCGCGTGACGTGCAGCGGCAGGTCCGGCGAGACGGAGGCGAGGAAGCCGGCGATGGAGTCGATCGCCTCGTCCGTGTCGTTGCGGCCCGGGACGACGAGCGTCGTCGCCTCGACGTGGACGCCCGCCTCGTGCAGCGCGCGGATGGTCGCGCATGCGGCGGCGAAGTCGCCGCCCACCCAGTCGTAGAACGCCTGGTCGGGGCCCTTGAGGTCGATGTTCGCGGCGTCCAGCAGCGGCGCGAGCTCCGCGACGACCGCCGGCGAGGCGACGCCGTTCGAAACGAGGACGTTCGCGAGGCCCCGCGCCCGGATCTCCCGCGCGCAGTCGCGCACGAACTCCCACCCGACGAGCGGCTCGTTGTAGGTGTAGGCCAGGCCCAGGTTGCCGCGCTCCTCCGCAAGCCGCGCCGCGAGGTCCGCGAGCGCGGCGGGCGTCGTCTCGGTCCATTCGACCGCGTCCGCGCCGGCCTGCGAGATGGAGTGGTTCTGGCAGAACGGGCAGCGCAGGTTGCACCCGAAGCTCCCGATCGAGAGCACCGGGCTCCCCGGCCGGAAGAACGCGAGCGGCTTCTTCTCGATCGGGTCGAGCGCGAGCGACGTGACCTTGCCGTAGTTCGCGCAGATGACGCGCCCGCCTTCCGCCCGCCGCGCGCGGCAGGCGCCGGTCTGACCGTCGGCAAGGCGGCAGCGGCGGGGGCAGGCTTCGCAGATCGCCGTTTCCGCGGCTCCGTCCGCGAGGGCGCGCAGTCCGGGACAGGTGCGGAAGGAGTCCGGGTTGCGCCAGCGGAGGGGAAATTCGCGGCACTGGGCGGGCTTGGCGGCGTGGACGCGGCAGAGGCCGTCCTCGCCGAGCATCTCGCAGGAGCCGTCCGCGTGGTCGCGGAGGACGAGCGAGCGGCGGTCGGGCGCGAGGAGCGTGTGCTCGTCGAGGAACGTCCGCTCGTCCATCCCCAGCGCGGCGGCGAGCGCCGCGCTCTCACCCTCGCGCAGCCGAACGAGTCCGCCGGGGATGCGGCAGCAGGCGCCGCAGCGGCGGCAACGGAAGGAGGAGAGGTCGATGCTCACTCGTGGAAGACTTCGGCGCGGAAGGTCTCGAATGAGGCGCCGGAGCGCCAGGCGTCGGCGGGGAGGCCGGCCTTGAGCGAGAGGTGCGCGAGGGTCGTGGCGAGGTCCCAGCCCTGTTCGGGCGCGACCTGCGGGAGGAAGACGGCGAAGCGGCGGTTCTTCTCGAGCGTCATGCCGTCGCGCCCCAGGACGATGTCCCGCCACGAGGCGACGGGCGCGGGCGGCGTGAGCGCGGAGACCTCGACGCGCAGGCCCGGGAGCTCGTCCGGCGTGACCGGCTCGAAGCGCGGGTCCTCCAGCGCGGCGTCCGCGGCGCGCGCGGTCACGGCCTCGACGAGCGGCCGCATCGGGAGGATTTCGCCGATGCAGCCGCGCAGGGAGCCGTCGGCCTTGCGCGTGAGCGTCACGAACGCGCCCCGCTTCTCGCGCGTCGCGGCGGGGGCGTCCGCGGCGAAGTGCTTCGCGGGGAGCGGACGCCCGGTGCGCACGGCGTGCTCGACCGCCTCGCGGGCGATGCGGAGCAGGAACGCGCGGTCCTCCGGGCCGAGCGCGCCGGGCGCGGCGGGCGCCCAGTCGGCGCGGCCCGCGAGGGCGGCGTAGCAGACGAAGCGCGTGAAGTCGCCGTCTGCGTCGGACGAGGTCGCGTAGCGCAGGAGGCGCAGGCGGGCGGCGTCCGGCAGCGCGCGCAGCGCCAGCTCGATCGGCACGCGCCCGCAGATCGTCGCGCCCGTGCGGTCCACGACCGCGCGGAAGCCGTCCGCGTCGCGCGCCTCGATGCGCGCGGCCGCCTCGGCGTCGACCGCGGCGGCGCGTTCGCGCACCGCCGCGTCGCCACGCGTGCCGTAGGGCGCGTAGTCGAAGTCCTCGCCGTAGTGCGTGAAGTCGGAGGACACGACGAGCAGCGTGTCGGCGTCGGCGAGCTCCGCCAGCGCGCGGGAACACATCGCCATCTGCTCCTCCCCGAGGGACCCCGCCACGAGCGGAACGACGGAGAAGCCCGGCGCGAGCGCGAGCTGCAGGAGCGGGAACTCGATCTGCGCCGCGTGTTCGGCGGCGTGGACGCGGTCGTTGCGCAGGACGGGCGCGACGAGCTCGAGGCGCCCCAGCCAGTCGCGGTCGATCGGGATTGCGCCGAGGGGCGTCGCGACCGCGTCCGCCTCGGGCGCGACGAGACGGTTCTCGATCCACGCGCGGTGGCTCGGCGCGAGGACGACGACGCGCCGGAACGTCCGCCCGCGAACGGCGCGCACCGCGCGCCAGGCGACCGCGCCGGAATACGCCCAGCCCGCGTGCGGCAGCACAAGGACGTTCGCGCCCTCCGGCGCGACGGGCGCGGAGGCGTCCGCCGCCGCCTCGCGCTCCCAATCCTCCGCCATCCGGCGGATTTCCGACTCCGTGGCGGGATACCACGATCCGGCCAGAGAACTCTGCAGGGTTTTCATGAAAGGGCGGCAAGGACGCGCTCCACGGAAAGCGCGGTCATGCAGGCGTTGGCTCGGCAGGGCTTGGTGTAGCCGAACATCGAGCAGGGCGAGCAGGGGAGGGGTTCGCGGAGGGCGAGGCCGCGGTCGGGGGGCGGCCCCCATTTGAGCGGGTCGCTCGGGCCGAAGAGGACGACGGCGCGGGCGCCGACGGCCACGGCGAGGTGCGCGATGCCCGAATCGGGGCCGACAAGGCGGCCGGCGCGCGCGAGGACGGCGGCGGTGGCGGCCAGATCGAGCCGGCCGCAGAGGTCGAGGGCGCCGGAGGCGCGGGCGACCGAGGCGGCGACCGCGCAGTCCTCCTTCGCGCCGACGAGGACGCAGGGGAGACCGGCGCGGTCGCGCAAGGCGGCGGCGAGCGCGGCGTAGCGGTCCGCCCCCCAGCGCTTGCACGGCACGGACCCGCCCGGATGCAGGGCGACGAAGCGCTCCGGAAGGCCTTCGGGCGGGGGCGGGAGGCGTTCGGAGGGAATCGAGCCCGCCCGCGGCGGGAGGGAGACGGACGGAACGCCGAGCGCGGCGGCGAGGATGCGCCCGAACTGCGCGTCCTCGGGCCCCTGCAGGTCGTAGGGGACCGTGTGCGTGTAGAGGCCGAGACGGGCGGGGGCGACGTTGAAGCCCACGCGGAGCGGGGCGCGCGTCCGGGCGGCGAGGACGGCCGAAAAGTGGTGGAACTGCTCCGTGTCGAGGACGGCGGCGTAGCGGCCACGGCGCAGGGCGCGGAGGGTCGCGAAGGGGGCGGAGTCTGCGCGCAGGACGCGATCCACGAGGCCGGAGAGCTCGAAGACGGGGGCGTTGCGCGATTCGCAGAGGACGTCGAGCGCCGAGCCGGGCGCCGCCTCGCGCAGGGCGCGGAGCACCGGCAGGAGCAGGACTGCGTCGCCGATGCCGCCGGGGCGCACGACGAGGACGCGGTCGCCGGGGAAGTCGCGCAGCGTACGCGCCTCGGGCGCCCGCTGGGCGCGGGAGAAGGCGGCGCAGAGCGCGGGGCCGAGGGCGGAATCGAGCGCCTTGAGGAGACCAGTGCGGGCGGACATGGCGACGCTACTCCTGGACGGGCGGCGGGCGGATGCCGGGCGGGACCTCCGTCCCCTCCTCGATGCGCCGTAGCAGCGCAAGCGCGAACGTGCCGACCCGCTGGAGGGAGCGGGGCGAAATCTTGTCGAGCGTGTCCTCGGCCGTGTGCCAGTAGTCGTGGCGGCCGGGGGCGGAGCCGTATTCGAAGTCGATGAAGTCGACGGCGGCGAACTCGTTCGGCGGCATCAGGAAGGGGACGTGGTCGTCGAGGATCGCGGTCGAGGCGAGCGAGACGGGGGGCGTGCCCGCGGTTTCCGAGGCGGCCTTCATCGCGGCCTTGGCGAGCCAGGGCGTGACGTTGCGGGGGATGTCGACGGCGAGGCGCTCGTCGCCGATCATGTCGAAGACGAGCGCCGCCACGAGGGGGGGGCGGGCGCCCTTGCGGCGGCGCTCCGCATACTGCGAGGCCATCCGGCGGGAGCCGTGGAGGCCGTCCGTGTCTGCGTAGGAGCCGACCGCCTCCTCGCCGTCGAGGAACGCGATCCGGACCGTGTCGCGCAGCGCGGGGCGCGTCTCGGCCAGGTGCTCCGCGAGGCCGAGCAGCAGGCCGACCGACGAGCCGCCGTCGTTCGCGCCGACGAACCCCGGGATGCCGGACTTGGTGTCGTAGTGCCCGGCGAGGAGGACCGTCTGGCCGGACGAGCCCGGGAAGTCTACGTAGACGTTGCAGAACGCCTTGCGGCCGTGGGCCGTGTTTTCGATCCAGCAGTCGGCCTCGGGCCGGAGCCCCATGCGCCGCAGCTCCTGCGCGATCCAGCGCGAGGCGCGCGCCGCGCCGGGCGTGCCGGCGTCGCGCGGGGAGACCTTCACGAACTCCGAGACGTAGGCGAACATCCGGATGCCGGCGTCGTCCGGCAGCGCGGACCACCCGCGCGGCGGCTCCGGGCGGCCGCATCCCGCGCAAAGGAGGGCGGCGGCCGCGGCTGCGGCGAAGGCGGCGTGGCGGGGTCTCATGCGGCGAAGTCTACCACACCCCGCCGCGGCCCCGCAACCGTGGCCGTGACGGATAATCTAAAGGGGTCTGTCCCCTTAAGAAACGCGCTAAAGTGCTTGGAAAGAGAATCTTGCGGGATGCGGCGGGGTTTGCTAGACTCCGCGGGCATGGACATCCAACGCATCGTGACGGGGGCGTATCAGGAGAACGCCTATCTGGTCTTCGACGGGGCCGGGAAGGCGGCGGTCGTCGATCCGGGGGAGGACGCCCCGCGGATTCTCGCGGCGTTGCGGGACGCCGGGGCGGAGCTCGCCGCCGTGCTGCTCACGCACGGGCACCTCGACCACATCGCCGCGCTGCCCGCGCTTCTCGCCGCGGCGCCGGCGCCGGTGCATGTCGCCGCCGCGGACGCCGCCTGGTGCTTCACGGAGCGCAACCGCCTCGAACCCTACGCCCCCGTCCTTTCCCCGCCCGCGAATCTCGCGGAGGATTTCGCGGACGGCGCCGAGGTCCGCGCCGGAGAGCTCGTTTTCCGCGTCCTGGCGACCCCGGGGCACTCGCCGGGCAGCGTCTGCTTCCTGCTCGAAGGCGCGCCCGGCGCCCCCGCCGCGCTTTTCGCGGGGGACACCCTCTTCGCCGGCTCCATCGGCCGGACCGACTTCGAGGGCGGCGACGACGCGGCGATGGCCGCCTCCCTCCGCCGCCTCGCGGCGCTCCCGCCGGAGACCCGCGTCCTGCCCGGCCACGGACCCGCCACGACCATCGCGCGGGAGCTGCGAATCAATCCGTATCTTCTCTCCGCGGTCTCCGCGACCCCGATGTAGCGCCTCTTCTCCGCCCGCGGAGCCGGCCCTCGCACGAGCGCGTGCAAGCTCGCACTTCGCGCCCCCGCGAGAAACGAAAACGCAGGGCTAAAATTTTCCTGTCGCGGTGAAAGCAAAAGCGGACAACTGTAGTTAGCAAAAGCGGACAGCCTTTCCAGGAGGGGACGAGGTGGCGCAAGCCCGTTGCCAGAGCGGGC